>OLWI01000032.1_pt1 | contig 138979 bp, 121 predicted proteins | sample 1673731 | NCBI WGS metagenome assembly OLWI01 (sample SAMEA103958125, study PRJEB25191) | human gut metagenome
ACCCGCTTCCCTGCCGGTCCGGTGTTTCATAGGGGTGCCGGAGCGGCTCTGTGCGCTTCCGGGGGAAAGCGCAGCCGGCTTGGTATGGGGAACTGGTTGTTGGGAGATGGTTCAGGAGGGAGTGTCTTTACCTGTCCCGGCATCGGGCAACGCTTTTAATGCCGCTTTGGCCTGTGCATGGTCCTGGGAGGCTGCCTTTTCCAGCCATTCCCGGGCAGTTTCCAGGTTTTTTTCCACGCCGAATCCGTACAGGCAGATGATTCCCATGTTGTATTGCTCGGAGGCGTAGCCGGCTCTGGCGGCGCGAAGATTCCTGTTTTGCCATTCCTTGGCTTCCGCTTCCGTGAAGTCCTGGCTCTTGCAGAATTGGTCCCACGTTTTTCCGAATTTCATGGCAGCCCTCGCAAATCCCGACAGGGCGGATTTTCTGGTGTATTCATCCGCCAGGCGCATGTTTTTTTCCACTCCGTCGGGTCCCAGCCTGTACAGGTGGGCCAGTCCCCAGTATCCGTTGGGGCTGCCCAGATCCGCCGCTTTTTGGAAGAGCTGCAGCGCGTCCGGGTATTTTTTATGGGACATGGCGAATACCGCATTGGCCAGGAAGCGTTCCGCTTTGATGAATTCGTAAAATTCGGGAATAGCCGCCCATTCGGATTTAAGTTTGTTCCTGTCTTTCCTGGATTTGGGAGGCATGCCGGAAGGCGGGGATATTCGGAAAACGGGAATGTAGCCGGAAGCGCCCATATTGGCCAGCCCGGCCATCAGAAAGCAGCCCGGCTGGAGGCGCCACATGTGCATGTACAAAACGCGCTCTGCTGGCAGAGATTCCTTCTCAATCCAGTCCGGCAGGTTCATGGGGGGGCCGTAAAGTCCCGTCAGGCCGTTCAGCATGCGCTTGTACAGGGATTTCAGGCGCGTATCGTATTCCTCTTTACCCGCTTTGGTGGTGGAGTAAAAGGAAACGGCTTTCAGACCTCCATCCTTTCCGTACTCGAAATGCAGGGAGAAGAAAAGGCCTCCAATAGGTTTTTTCGTCTTGTAGGCTCCGTTCAGCCCTGTACGGCTCAGGTAGGCGTCTGTTTCCGGCCCTTCCAGGGATTTGCAGGTTTTCAGGGAATTCAGAAGCTGGGATTCCTGCAAACCTGTTTCCAGGGGTCCGTAAAGAGGCGAGGCGGCGCCGCAGGAAGCTGTATAAAGCACAGCCATGTAGCGATAGCAATTGGTCAATTTCATGGGATAGATAGGGCAGGGATGGAAGTGGTGCTTCAATAGCGGATTAGGAATCCGAATGAAGTGTTCAAAGATGTTTCTGTGAAAAGCAAGTATATTACAATCAATAATTTATATTTTGTTCTAACAAATTTATTCTGTTGAGGGTTGTATCCGGGGAAATGATGGATGATTTTGGAGAAATGCATTTGGTATGAAAAACTGATATTGACGTCGGATTCCTAATCCGCAGTGTTTAAAATAGGTTGAAAAATGTTGGTTAACCTTTTTGTTATCAGCATATTAAAAATATGCATCCTGTTTTTCTGAAGTGAAAAAGGCGGAAAGGCGCGTCTGTTGTCCCGCCTCATTCTTCCGTTTTTTTACATGGGAATCGTTATTATTTTTATTAAAAGTCTTTCTGAATATTCATTCATTTCCGTTTTGTGTATCCCATATGCATGCATTGTGGCGGATTTCAAATCCGCATGTCAGCGAAAAAAGGAATTGGTGCTTCCTTATTGATTTTATTATCAATGGATAAAATCAATATTGGGGATTGTTTCTTTCAGGATGCGTTGTGATTTTTTTCTTTCTCTATACGATGAAAGTCCTTTTTTCTCAAAAAATTTGATTGACTGCGGATTTGAAATGCGCAGATGAACTCGCATGGATTGAGAGCGTTTGATATTCAATGGGCTGTTTCTTTTTTGCAGTAATACGCAGTTTTGGAAGATGTCCTGATAAAAAAAGAGGGCTCATGATACGTACCCGTACGGGAAAAACGGGAAGGCCGTGGCGGAATTGCTCCGGAGCGGCTGTTGATTCTGCCGGGGCTGCGAGCATAACCGGATGTTTGTGACGGTTTCGTTTCCGGCCGCATCTTGTTTGAGGAAGCCATTCCGCTCATGGTACCGGTACATGAGAATTGATGTGGTAACGGATACGTATGAACCTGATGTAAATGGAGTGGCCCTGACGCTGGGGCGTCTGGTCGGCGGCCTCCGGATGCGCGGGCATCTGGTGCATGTGATGAGGGCTTCTGAACGGAACGGCTCTTTCGACCCTGGGGAGACGGCTATGCCGTCCCTTCCCCTCCCCATGTACCATGAGGTGAAGATAGGGCTGCCTTCTGCAGACAGGTTCCGCGCCAGATGGATGAAAAAAAGGCCGGATGTGGTATACGTGGCTACGGAAAGCCCCATGGGAGCGTCTGCCGTGAAGGCCGCCCGTACGCTGGAGGTTCCCGTGGTGATGGGATTCCATACCAATTTCCACCAGTATATGAAGGATTACCATTTCTCCAGACTGGAAACGGCCGCCGTGAATTACCTGCGCAAACTCCACAACAGGGCAGGGATGACAGTGGTTCCCACGGAGGAAATGCGCCGTACGCTGGAGGGGATGGGGTTTGAACGCCTTTCCGTCATGGGGCGCGGAGTGGATGCCGTCCTGTTTAATCCCGCCAGGAGGGATGCTTCCCTGCGCCAGTCATGGGGCGTCTGGCGGGATGAAGTGGTATTTGGCGTCGTGGGGCGTCTGGCGCGGGAAAAGAACCTGGTGACGGCCCTGGGGCTGTACACGCGCTTGCAGAGGGAGTTTCCGGATTGCGGCATGAAAATGGTGGTGGTAGGGGACGGCCCCATGATGAACAGCCTGCGCAGTGAGTTTCCTGATGCCGTTTTTTGCGGAATGCGCCGTGGGGAAGACTTGGCGCGCCATTATGCCGCCATGGACGTTTTGCTGTTCGCCAGTGAGACGGAAACTTTCGGGAACGTTTTGCTGGAAGGCATGGCCAGCGGTTTGGCTACGGTCAGCTACCGGTATGCCGCTTCCGCGGATGTGGTGCTGGACGGCATCAACGGCCTTCAGGCGGAGAAAGGGGATGAAGAGGGGTTTTATTCCGCCATGCGCCGTCTGCTGGAAGACAGGCAGATGATCCGGAGGCTTGGGAAACAGGCCCGCAGGACGGTGAATTCCAGAACTTGGGATTCCATCCATGACAGGTTTGAAGAACTGCTGGCTTCCGTGGCCCGGGAGGAAAACGGGACCGGCTGCGCCCGCCCCCCGCGGGATGCCGTGCTGGAATGCCGCACGGTTTTTTTGTCGGACCTTCATCTGGGAACGAAAGATTGCAAGGCGGACGAATGCCGGAAGTTTCTGAAACATGTCCGGGCTGGAAAAATTGTGCTGGTGGGGGATATTGTGGATGCTTGGGCTTTGTCCCGCGGCAGCCGCTGGCGGCGGAGGCATACGCGCTTTGTCCGCACCTTGTTGAAAAAGATGGAACAGGAGGATGTGGAAGTCCTGTACCTGCGCGGAAACCACGATGATATTCTGGAAAAATTCCTGCCTTTTCATCTGGGCGGTTTGAAAATTGCCAGGGAGTACGTGCACCAGGCTGCGGATGGAAGACGCTACCTGTGCGTGCATGGGGACGGTTTTGACGCCATTTCCACCAATCACCGGTGGCTGGCGATGCTCGGCTCTCTGGGTTATGACGTTTTGCTGATGGTCAACCGGTTTTACAACAAATACCGCGCCTGGCGGGGCAGGGAATATTATTCCGTTTCCCGCGCCATCAAGGGCCGCGTGAAATCCGCCGTCAATTTTATCGGAAAATATGAGGAACAGCTTCAACGCCTGGCGGTAAAGAGGCAGTGTGACGGCATCATCGCCGGGCATGTGCATCATCCGGCGGATACCATGGTGGGAAAGGTGAGGTATCTGAATTGCGGGGACTGGGTGGAAACCATGAGCGCAGTGCTGGAATACGGCGACGGCCGTATGGAAACGGTGCTTTACAAGGATTTTATGAAGCGCCTGGCATATGGCAAATGCGGAACCATGGAGGACGCGGAAACTTCTCCCGGCACGGGGGATTCATGACGGAACGGCCTTTATCCGGTTTCCCCCGGAAGTGGGACAAAATGACTTTGTGTGACATTTTGTCTCTTTTCTGGTGTGACATTATGTCCCGTTTTCCTTTGTCGGGAAAATAGAGGAATGAAAGGAAAAACAGCGTAATATGATTATAATATGACATTTGCGTTTATTTTTCAGTATGCCTTGCCAGATTGGCATGCCATTTGCAACAAAAGAGGCAAGAATATGAGTTTGCCTGCATGATGCTTCAGGTCATGAGGAAATCAAATCTCAACGAAATCCATTCAAAACAATCTAAAATAACGATATGGCTAAAATATTAGGAATCGACCTTGGCACGACCAACTCGTGCATGGCTGTGATGGAAGGCGGTCAGGGTACCGTACTTGAAAACAGCGAAGGTGCGCGCACCACTCCCTCCATTGTTGCTTTCACCAAAAGCGGTGAACGTCTCGTGGGGCAGGCCGCCAAACGTCAGGCGGTAACCAACCCGAAAAACACCGTGTTTTCCTCCAAGCGCCTCATCGGCCGTAAGTACAGTGAACTGACGGAAGAAGATAAAAAGGTGCCGTACGAAATTGTGGAAGCTCCCAACGGAGATGCCTACATCCGCGTGGATGTGGGCGGTGAAAAGAAGACCTTTTCCCCCCAGGAAATCGCTTCCATGGTGCTGGCCAAGCTGAAAGCCGATGCGGAATCCAAACTTGGCGAAACGATTACGGAGGCCGTGATTACCGTCCCCGCCTATTTCAATGACGCCCAGCGCAACGCGACCAAGGCCGCCGGTGAAATCGCAGGCCTTAAAGTGCGCCGCATTATCAATGAACCGACGGCGGCGGCCCTGGCCTACGGCTTGGACAAAAAGTCCAATGAAAACATTGCCGTATATGACCTCGGCGGCGGCACCTTTGATATTTCCGTGCTGGAAATCGGCGACGGAGTGTTTGAGGTGAAGGCTTCCGACGGTGACACCCACTTGGGCGGCGATGACTGGGACAACGCAATCATCAACTGGATTATAGGCGAGTTCAAGAAAGACTCCGGCATGGATCTTTCCAACCAGCCTGATGCCATTCAGCGCATCAAGGAAGAAGCGGAAAAGGCCAAGATCGCCCTTTCCTCCACCCAGAGCTATGACATCAGCCTGCCGTTCATCACGGCGGACGCTTCCGGTCCCAAGCATATCCAACTGACGCTGAGCCGCCCCAAGCTGGAACAGCTCACGGAAGACCTTCTGGACCGCACCCGCAAGCCTGTGCTGGACTGCATTGCTGCGTCCGGGTTGAAAACCGGGGACATTGACGAGCTGGTGCTGGTGGGTGGCATGACCCGCATGCCCGCCGTGCAGGAAATGGCCCATACGCTGGCCGGCAAGGAACCCCACAAGGGCGTGAACCCGGATGAAGTGGTGGCCCTGGGCGCCGCTATTCAGGGCGGCGTGCTTCAGGGGGACGTGAATGACGTGCTTCTGCTGGACGTGACTCCTCTGACCTTGTCCATTGAAACGATGGGCGGCATCGCCACTCCGATGATCGAACGCAACACGACCATTCCGGTGCGCAAGAGCCAGGTGTTCTCCACCGCCGCTGATAACCAGCCCGCCGTGGATATCCGCATTTGCCAGGGCGAACGCAAGATGTTTGAGGATAACAAGCTCCTCGGCAACTTCAAGCTGGACGGCATTTCCCCCGCTCCGCGCGGCGTGCCGCAGATTGAAGTGACCTTTGACATTGACGCCAACGGCATTCTGCATGTATCCGCTAAGGACAAGGGCACCGGCAAGGAGCAGAAAATTTCCATCCAGGGCTCCAGCGGCCTTTCCAAGGATGAAATTGAGCGTGCCAAGCGCGATGCGGAAGCCCACGCGGAAGAAGACAAGAAACGCGCTGAGGAAATTGACACCATTAACCAGGCTGACTCCCTCTGCTTCTCCGTGGAGCGCCAGCTTAAGGATATGGGGGACAAGCTGCCCGCAGACCTCAAGCGTGAAATAGAAGACAAGGTAACGCGTCTCAAGGAAGCCGTCTCCAAGAAGGACGTCACGGCGATCAAGGCTGGCAAGGAAGACCTGGAATCCCGTCTGGAAGCCCTGTACAAGGCGGCGGAAGCCGCCCAGCAGTCCGCCGGGGCAGCCGGCCCCATGCCGGGCGCCCCTGCCGAAGAAGAGCCTTCCGACGGTCCCCGCAAGGCGAAAGGCCGCGTGGTGGACGCTGAAATCGTGGACGACGATAAATAAGCAACCCCCTTCCCGCCGGAGGGGGAAGCAATTCCCCCTCCGGCGGAACATTACATCCCGTATTACTCATCTACAACAACATCAAAAAACATACTATGGCAAACATCAAACCCCTAGGACAACGTGTGCTGGTCAAGCGCATTGAAGCTGAAACCAAGACGGCCGGCGGCCTGTTCCTGCCGGACACCGCCAAGGAAAAACCCCAGGAAGCCGAAGTGATCTCCGTAGGCACCGGCGGCCGCGATGAAAAAGGCGCCCTGATTGAATTTACCGTGAAGCCCGGAGACCGCGTGCTTATTTCCAAGTACGGCGGCACGGAAATCAAACTGGACGGGGAAGACTACCTTATCCTGTCTGAAAACGATATTCTGGCCATCATCGGCTAAATGGCACCACACACACATTCAACATCATTTTAAATATTTAACATTATGGCTAAACAAATCCAATTTGACGAAACCGCCCGCCAGGCTCTGCTCCGCGGCGTGGAACAGATTGCCAAGGCTGTCAAGAGCACGCTGGGCCCTGCCGGCCGCAACGTAGTGATTGACAAAAAATTCGGTTCCCCCCTCATCACTAAGGACGGCGTAACCGTGGCCAAGGAAATTGAACTGGAAGACCCGTTTGAAAACATGGGCGCCCAGCTTGTCCGGGAAGTATCTTCCAAAACCAATGATGTGGCCGGCGACGGCACCACTACCGCTACCGTGCTGGCTGAAAGCATTTACCGCGAAGGCCTGCGCAACGTTACTGCCGGGGCTAACCCCATCTCCCTCCAGAGGGGCATCATGAAGGCTGCGGATTCCGTTGTGGAAGAACTCAAGAAGATCAGCAAGCCTGTCGACTCCAGCAAGGAAGTGGCCCAGGTCGCTACCGTCTCCGCCAACTGGGACGCTGAAATCGGCAACATCATCGCGGAAGCCATGGACAAGGTGGGCAAGGACGGCACCATCACCGTGGAAGAAGCCAAGGGCATTGAAACTACGCTGGACGTGGTGGAAGGCATGCAGTTTGACAAGGGATACCTGTCCCCCTACTTCGTGACGAACGCGGAAACGATGGAAGCGGTGCTGGAAAACCCCTACATCCTCATCCACGAAAAGAAAATCAACAACCTGAAGGACTTCCTTCCGCTGCTTGAAAAAGTGGCCAAGAGCGGCCGTCCCTTCCTGGTAATCGCGGAAGACATTGAAGGCGAAGCCCTCGCCACCCTGGTAGTCAACCGTCTGCGCGGCGTGCTGAACATCTGCGCGGTCAAGGCTCCCGGCTTCGGCGACCGCCGCAAGGCCATGATGGAAGACATCGCCATCCTTACCGGCGGCAAGTGCATCACGGAAGACCTGGGCATCAAGCTGGAAAACGTGGGAATCGAAGACCTCGGCCAGGCCAAGCGCGTGGTTGTTTCCAAGGATGAAACCGTTATCGTGGAAGGTTCCGGCAAATCTTCCGATATTGAAGCCCGCATTTCCCAGATTCGCCGCCAGATCAAGGACACCACGTCCGACTACGACCGCGAAAAACTCCAGGAACGCCTGGCCAAGCTGGCCGGCGGCGTGGCCGTCATCCACGTGGGTGCCGCTACGGAAACGGAAATGAAGGAAAAGAAGGCCCGTGTGGACGACGCCCTGCACGCTACCCGCGCTGCGGTGGAAGAAGGCATCGTTCCGGGCGGCGGCGTGGCGCTGATTCGCGCCCAGAAAGCCATTGACACCCTCAAACTGGAAGGTGACGAAGCAACCGGCGCCCAGATCGTTTATCGCGCTGTGGAAGCCCCGCTCCGCCAGCTGGCCTGCAATGCCGGCCGCGAAGGAGCCCTCATCGTCGCCAACGTGAAAGGCATGAAGAATACTGCCGAAGGTTACAACGTGGCCACGGACAAGTATGAAGACCTGCTTTCCGCCGGCGTGGTGGATCCGACCAAGGTGACCCGTTCCGCTCTGCAGAATGCGGCCTCCATCGCCGGCCTGCTGCTTACCACGGAATGCGTCATTGCTGACAAGCCCGAGAAGAAGAGCTGCAGCTGCGGCTCCGGAGCTTCCGACATGGGCGGCATGGGAGGAATGGGCGGCATGGGCATGATGTAAGCCCCGTCCGTTTCTTCGAGACCAAGGCAATCGGCTTCAAGGCTCCCCGGTTTTTCCGGGGAGCCTTTTTTAATATGCTTCATCAGGAGCCGGTTTCGGGAAAAAAGCTGCACAGGATGTTCAGAGTTTAGAAAAATATTGAATGATTATAGAACATATTTGTCTAATCATAACATGAAAAAGCTGCATAAGAACATATTGTTTGCGGCGGCGGTACTGGCCATGCCTTCTGCCCTGGCCGATATCCCGGAGTCTTCCGTTCCGGCTGCCGCCGTTTCCAGTATCAAGGGTGCTTATCCGAACGCCGGTCCCATTGAATGGGACTCTGAAATGCATGGCATGGAAAGGATCTACGAAGCCGAATTTAGAATTAACGGATTCCAGTTTGACGTGAAGATTGCTCCTGATGGGAAAATTGTGAGGATTAAGGAAGAAATAGCTGCTTCCTCTCTTCCGGAAGCCGTCCGTGCGTCCGTTTTGAAGCGTTATCCGGGATGCCGGATTAAGGAAGCGGAAAAAATTACTGAAGGAGAACTTGTCCGTTACAAGGTGGAAGTTGCGGACAGCCGTGACGATTATGATGTGCTGATTGCCCCTGACGGAAATATCCTTCATGTGGACCGTTAGGCTTTTTGTTTTTTACATTTAATGAAAGCGGGAGGAGGGCGGAAGAATCCGCTCTCCTCCTTTTTTGAGGATCGGAAGCAGGGGCGTATGGGAAAATGTGACGGAATGTTCACGTTTTAAAACGGGCGTGCGGGAGCGGCCTCCTGTAATAGAGGGCCGTTTACTACGCATATGGACCCGATCTATTACTTTATCATAGGACTGATACTGGTGTTATCCTGCTTCGACCTCGTTGTCGGAGTTTCCAATGACGCCGCCAACTTTTTGAACTCCGCCGTCGGTTCCAAGGCCGCTCCGCGCAGGACGATTGTGCTGGTGGCCGCTTTGGGTATCATCATCGGCTCGCTGTTCTCCAGCGGCATGATGGAAATCGCCAGAAGCGGCGTATTCATGCCGGCCCGGTTTTCCTTCCATGACATCATGTTGATCTTTCTGGCGGTCATGTTGACGGATGTTATCCTGCTGGACGTTTTCAACACGTTCGGCCTTCCCACTTCCACCACGGTTTCCATTGTTTTTGAACTGCTGGGCGGAGCCGTGGCCGCAGCTCTCTTTAAAATTTGGTCCGGGGAACCGGGAGTCGCTCAGGAATTGTCCAGCTACATCAATTCCTCCAAAGCTCTGGCGATCATCTCCGGCATTTTTTCCTCCGTTTTTATCGCTTTCATTTGCGGGATAACGGTTATGTGGATTTCCCGCCTCATCTTCTCCTTCAACTATCAAAAATCCTTCAAATACCTGGGCGCCGTCTGGTGCGGCGTGGCCCTGACGGCTATCACCTACTTCGCCATTTTCAAGGGGCTGAAGGGAAGCACGCTGGTCACCAAGGATATGATCCGCCACCTGGACGCCCATATCTGGCTGTACGTTTGCTGCAGCCTGGCATTCTGGACCGTCCTGATGGCCGTGCTCCAGAATCTTTGCAAAGTCAATATCCTGAAAGTATCCGTTCTCGCGGGCACCATGGCCCTGGCCCTTTCCTTTGCCGGGAATGACCTGGTCAACTTCATCGGCGTTTTCATGGCGGGGCAGTCTTCTATGGAAATTGCGGCCGCCGCCGCAGTGCAGGGGGCGGACCTTACCACTCTGTCCATGGGCGGTCTGATGGCCCCCGTCACGGCGGATTGGCGTTACCTGCTGGGGGCGGGCGTCATCATGGTGCTGGCCCTCATGTTCTCCAAAAAGGCGCAAACCGTTACGGATACGGAAGTCAATCTGGCGAGGCAGGGCGGGGGAGTAGAGCGGTTCGGCTCCGTCCCCCCGGCCCGCATGGCGGTGCGCTATGCCCTGAATGCTTCCCGCGCGGTGGAAAAAATCATGCCCTCCTGCGTCGGGAGGTTTATTGAAAAACGCTTCCGGCCTGTGCCGGAAGGGCCGGATAACGGTGCATCTTTCGACCTCATTCGCGCTTCCGTGAATTTGACGGTGGCTGCCCTGCTGATTTCTCTGGCCACGTCCCTTCGGCTTCCTCTTTCCACCACATATGTGACGTTCATGGTGGCGATGGGTTCCTCCCTGGCGGACAAGGCCTGGGGGCGGGACAGCGCCGTGTATCGCATCACCGGAGTGATTACGGTGATTTCAGGGTGGTTTTTTACGGCCTTTGCCGCGTTTTCCATGTGCTTCATTGTGGCGGCCTGCATCCTTTATGGCGGTCTCTTCGGCATCATCGCCATGTGTTCGCTGGCGGCTTTTCTGCTTCTGAAAAGTTCCAGGCTCCATCGTAAAAGAACCCAGGCTGCAGCTCAGGCGCAGGCCGCCAATTACCGGGATCCGGCTGCCGCCGCACGCTACAATGAGGAAATTATTGAACTGATGAAGCGCATGGCGGAAATTTATGAAATGAATCTGGAGGCCCTGAACGTGGAGGACAGGAAGCGTCTGAAAAAACTCCGGAAAGAAGCGCGCGGCATCCGCCGTTCCCTGAGCGATAAAATGGCGATGGAAGTCATGCCCGTCGTCCGTGAACTCCCGGACAAAGAGGCCGACCGAGGCAAGCGCTATGTGCAGATGGTGGAATACGCTACCTCCGTCTTTGAATCCCTCTCCAACATTACTACGGCCAGCCATGCCTATATAGACAACAACCATGAAGGGCTGGATTTGGAAAGGATAGAGCTTCTGCGGGGAATGAACAGCCGTGTTTCCTCCCTCTACCCCCGTTTCCGGGAAATGATGGAAAGCAATGACTATACCGGGTTGGACGAATGCCTGGCAGGCATGGACGCCCTGGATGAGGAATTTGCGGAAGCCGTCAAACAGCAGATTATTCTGCGTCCGGAAGACGCCTCCGATATGCGACGGGCGCTTCTCTATCTCAACCTCCTTAATGAAACCCGGGCAATGATCCGCAAAGTACTTCTTCTTGCTAAAATCCAGAGAAAATTTGTTCTTGGCTGGTAGCCTCTCCCTGTAATTCACGTCCGTGCCGGCGGCGAATGCTTCCGGCGCGGACATCTTGCCCGGACTGTTCCCGTATTGGGAGTAGCTGCCAGGTCTTTTTTATTCACACGGAACAAGGCTTCTTTACGGATAAACCATGTCTTCTGCCTGTGGGACAATGTCTTGAAAGGCCGTTTCCAGGCGTTGCCATGTATGTTGCCGTCTCAAGAAAACAAAAAACGCAAGCTTTGATAAACAATAACTTGCGGAACAAATTGGTACGGGCGATGGGAATCGAACCCACGTCTCAAGCTTGGGAAGCTCGCGTCCTACCATTGAACGACGCCCGCATGAAATGCGGATGCCTATTTAGCGGCAGAAGGTCCGGATGTCAAGACCACAGAAAAAACGTATCCTCTTTTTTTGTTATTTTGACGCAGTAATGAAAAAAAACTTGTCTTATCCCGTGATTTGAACATAATGCGTTCGTTGCGCGGGTATAGCTTAATGGTAAAGCTCCAGCCTTCCAAGCTGATTATACGGGTTCGATTCCCGTTACCCGCTCCATTTTTTTATTAAATTCACCTGCTAAATACTTCCTTTATGAAAGCCAGGTTCGTGACAAAGGCGGCGCTTAGTGCGCTGGCACTTGCGTTTGCGGGTACCCTTCCCGGTATGGCTCAGCAAACTGCTTCTCCGGCAGCCGCTCCGGCTGTTGATCAGGTTAAAGCCTCCGCTGTTGAAAAGGCTTTTATGAAGAAAATGGCAGATATTGTTCAGGCCGGATTGAAAGCCGGTGCTCTGGATATGAAAGCGGTGTCCGGAGTTTTGAACGATGCCGCTAAGGCTGGTGTGTCCGATCATGTGATGGGTGCGATGGTATCCATGGCTGCGGGCGCTTTCCCATCCAACGCTCCTGCCGTTGCTTCCGCCGCTGTCCGGAGCTACGGGCCCGGGGTGAAGGAAGAACAGGTGCGCAATGTGATCGCTTCCGCTGTTTCCTCCCAGCCCCATCCGTATGCATCCGTGGCTCCCATTTCGGAAGCGGTTGAAAAAGCTTTGGGCAATTCTCCGGTAGCCGGTACTGTTCCTTCCATTGCTGTGGCCGTGGCTGCCCAGACTCCTGATAACCCCCTCTCAGGGGTAACTGTCCAGGAACATGGCCTGGTAAAGCCTGTTGAAGATGTTGCCGGGGGCTCCCTGGTTCTGCCGGGCGGTCTTCCTGTGGGCGGCACGCCCACCAGCCCCGCTCCCGTGTCCAATGCTGCTGGCAATTAACCTGATTCTTATTTAATAAAATAGCATGAAGAGTCTTTTTTATCTCTCCCTGGTGGCCGCCGGCATGTTTGCCGTCCATGCCAACGGGCAGTCTCTGTACACGCTGGCGGGTCCGGTTGGTCTGGAAGAGTCCCTTCCTCTCAAGTGGTTCTTCAACCTGGCGGGAGGGTATGACGACAATGTCAACGCCTCCAATTATAACAAGCAGGAATCCGCATTCATCAGTACGGACATAGGGTGCTCCCTGGCCAACTACGATGCCGTGACCCAATATTCTTTCTCCGCCAAGCTGGGGGGTATTTTTTACCTGAAAGACCTTGATGGCGGAACGAATGAAGCCCTTTCCAATTCCACGCTGTCCGCCAAACTTTCCCATAGTTTTGACCAGACTTTGCGTTATAACGGCAGCGTCTCCTTTGCATGGCAGCCGGAACCCAACTATTCCAACGGTATTGCCAATGCCCGCCGGGACGGCGACTACATTTACGTGTATGTTTCCAGTTCCGTGAGCAAGGCGTGGACTTCCCGCTATTCCACGACGCTGGGTGCCAATTTCTCCATGATCGACTATCAGGAGGATTCCGCCAAGACGGATAACCGCGATTATGTTGGCATGAATTTCACCAACCGGTACAAATGGACGGAACGTCTGGCTGTTTCCCTGGGCTGGACGGGTTCCTACTGTAATCGCGAATACGGCAATAACGAATTTTCCAACTTCGTCATGGCCGGCGCTGAATATGCGGTGAGCGAAAATACTTCTGCTACGCTGCGCGTAGGTCCTCAGTTCAAGTATGTCGAGAACTACGGAACAAAAACCTATCCCTCCGCGGAATTCGGCTTAAACCACCGCTTGAGCGACCGGTTCATGCTCGGAACGTTCGTCCGTTATTCCAACGAAGCGGTGAATACCTATATCCCTTACAACGGCGCCAGCTATTACTCCAATGAAACGTGGCGTTTCGGGGTACACAGCACGCTGAAGCTGACGCACCGCGTCAGTCTGAATTGCGGAGTAAACCTGATTGCCAGCGATTATACGCGTCCGAGTTCCATCAGCAACAGTGACACGTCCAACCTGACTTTCAATGCTACCGCCGGTATCAAGCTTCTGCTGACGAATGCCCTGGCCCTTACGGCCCAATATTCCTACACGAACGGTTCCTACAGCGGCTATAACTACCCGATGCCTTCCTACAACCGCAACGTGTTCTCCTTCGGCGTGAATTACAGCTTCTAAGTCTTGACTGACCATTAATGCCTTTACTCCTCTAATTGCGAATTTTCATTCACAATTAGAGGAGTTTTTATCTTACTGCCTTACTATATTCCATGAGTGCCCAGGATCAGCAGAACAGTGATCGCATCGTACGCAATATTGACTATTTGCAAGTTTTAAAAAATCGCTGGAAGGAAGTCTTTCTTGTTTTCCTTCTGGTGCTGGTCATTTCCGTGGTAGTGACTTTCCTGATGCCGCCCTCCTACCGGGCGACCAGCCAGTTTCAGATTAAACTGCCCAAGCCTGTGATGGATATAGGCAGGGGGGGGGACGTGGTTGCCACTTCCAACGTGACGGCCAACTACATTCCCATGCAGTATTCCGTGCTGACTTCCGCCGAAGTGCTTAAAGTGGTATCCAGAAAACTGAACCTTGCCGCGGAATGGGGGATGACGGATGAAATGGCGGCGACTAATCTGGCCGGCATGATTAAGGTGGCCCCTGTGCGTGCCACGGACCTTGTGGATGTCATTGTTTCCGGTCCGGATCCCAAACTGGTGCAGAATATTGCCAAGGCGGTGCCTGAGGCGTACAAGCAGGACCGTGAAATGCGCGAAAACCGTCTGGTGGAAACCGCCATCAAGAGCCTGAAGGATGTCCTCCGGGAACAGGAGGATGCCGTCAATGAAAAAATGATGGCTCTCAAAAAGCTGATTGCGGAGAGCTCCTACCTGCCTACGTCCTGGAGAAACGGTGAACACCGCAGCACCCTGACGGCCGGTATGGAAGAAGAGGAATTCCGGAATGCCAAAGCGAAGGCCATGGATTTTGAAAGGAGGGAAAAGGAACTGGCTTCCTATGTGCAGGAATTGCAGCGTCTGCCCGACGACAAGTTGCTGGATTACGTGATCAGTTCCGACCTGCTGAATGCGGAGACTGTAGGGGCGGACGCTCTCCGTAAGACCTATGCTGAATTTTCCGACAAGCTCAAGGAAAAGGAAAATCTGAAATCCCAGAATATCGGCGCCAGGCATCCCAAAATGCTGGCGCTGCTGGAAACGGAAAGGATTCTGGGGGATAAGCTGAACAAGGAATTGATAGGCCTGCGTTCTTCCCTGAAGAGCAAGCTGGAAATGGTTGCCGCAAGCCGGAAGCACTGGGAGGCGACCGTTGCCCAAAAGGAAGAGGATCTTCAGAAGCACGTCCTGCAGGTTCCCATGTATGAACAGGCCAGCCGTGATTATGACGCTGCGCTGGACCAGCTTAAGGAACTGGATTCCCGGTACAAAGATGAGATTGCCCGTTTGCGCGTACCCCGTGAGGCAATTGAAATGTATCAGCTGCCGACCTATCCTGCTGCGCCCTACAAGCCGAATGTGACCATTAACCTGGCGGTGGGAGCGGGTGCCGGTCTGTTGCTGGGCATCGGATTGGCCTTGCTTCTGGAATTCATGGATACCTCCGTGAAGACCATGGAAGATGTGGAACGGGCTCTTCAGGTTCCCGTCCTGGGCATTATTCCCAAGAATGTGCCTATTCTGCATTCTTCCGATGTCATGGGGCCGGACGCGGAAGCCTACCGCATTTTGCGGACGAACATAGAATTCAATAAGAAAGGGCTGGAAGAAATTTCCCTGACCTTTGTTTCCGGGAGCGCCGGGGAAGGGAAGACCACCACCCTGTGCAATCTGGCCTATATTTGCGCCCAAGGGGGGTATGCCACCCTGATGATTGACGCCGACCTGCGCCGTTCCAAGCTTCACCGGTATTATGAGCTGGATAATGAGGTAGGGCTGACTTCCTACCTGCTGGAAGATTATCCTCTGGAGGAAGTCATTTTTCAGACGCCCATTGAAAACCTGTACGTCATGCCTGCGGGACCCACTCCCTTTGACCCTTCGGGCGCCTTGAATTCCCGCAAGTTTAATGAATTGCTGCAGGAAGTGAAGCAACGTTTTGACATTGTGCTGGTGGATTCCCCTCCCATCCTGGGGGTCAGTGACTCCGCCGTCATTGTAAGCGAGGTGGACATGACTCTTATGGTTGTCCAGCCCCGCAAGCTGCCGCTGAAAGCCCTGTTGAGGCAGAAGCAGGTAATCGAGTCCGTGGGCGGCAACCTGGCCGGCGTGGTGATGAATAATGTGGACATTACGTCCGATCACCAGTATCAGTATTACACAACTTACTATTCCTATTATTCTGCGGATGGCGCTTCCTCCGGCGAGAACGCGGATGCCTCTTCCATGAAGAAGGTGGAACGTTCTGGAAAGGCCAAGGAGCTGGCAGCCACCCAGTCCCATGATAGCGAAGATTTGTATTAACCCATTGCTCCATGAAAAAATATATTTGTTCCATCCTTTGTCTTATGCTGGGCCCGGCGGGGCTGGGCTCCGCCCAGTCTCCGGATGCCGTGCCGCCCCAGGGCACCATTGAAATCCAGGTGCGCGGCATTCCCGCCGACGACGCTACCGCTATTTCCGGGCAGTATTTGTTGGACGGGAACGGAACGATACGCATGCCCCAGCTCCCTCCGGGGCAGGATGTGCTGCGCGTGGTAGGCAAAACGGCCCGCCAGATTGAAGACATGCTGATGGCCGCCTACAAGAAGGCGGAGCTGTACACGTCCCCTACGTTTTTGGTGAAGGTGCAGAGTTCGGATGCGCGGCTGACGGAACACATCGTTCTGGTAAGCGGCGGCGTGGCTATGAAGAAGAATGTTTTGTGGCGGCGCGGCATGACGCTTCTGGAGGCGATTGTGGGCGCCGGCGACATCACGGACTGGGGATCCCGCTACGTGCAGGTGACGCGCGGTGGGAAAACCGTGACGTATGATTATTTTTCCATTAAGGACAGGGCGATTCCCATCCAGCCCAATGACCGCATTTTCGTTCCTCAGCGCGGGATTTTTGAAGGGCGCCCGGCAAAACTTCTTCCCTGAGGCATTTTTCCCATACCCGGCTTCCCGCAAGGAAGCCGGGTTTTTTTATTGGGCCGGTTTTCATGATGGGGGAAATATCGGAAAAAACGCGGATGGGGAAACGGGGGGCGGAGTGAAGGGGCGTGTCGTCAGCGGTTGATGAAACCGGGAGGTCTTCTCATGCTCCCTTCTTCAGGATTCTTGCCGGAAATGGATGTTTTCGGGGAGGCCGTATGGTGGAATCGCGGAGGGAAGGAAGTTGTTTCCTGAAAGCTTGCGGTGTCGGAAAGGAACGCCTGGAAAAGAGGGAAAATTTGTTTCCAGACCCTCTTGTTTATGGGAATGGAAGGCTTGAGATCCGGAAAAGATTAAGGGGGGTAAGTTTCCCGATGGGCGCGTAGGCCCTTTTCACATGATTGGCCGGCATAGTCTCCGGGCATATATTGCGGTGAAATGAGTTTAGTATGAATGTAAAAAACAGAAAAACAAAGAAAAATGTTGAACATTCTTAAACTCAATGCATTTTTGGAATCTCCAAAATATGTTAGAGTTTCGTGCGGAACGGCTGCATGAGGCTTCGTAAATCCAATGTGAAAACTCGTTAGTCATGATATACCGTTTTAAGAAAACATTCATCGGCGTGGGAGGGCGTGAATACATTAGCAATCCCAAATTGAGCTTCCCGGAACATGTCAAAATCCGCCGCCGCGGAACGAATCCCAGGTCCGGCCAGCCTTACACGGAGGCGGGTAGCGCATTTGTGGAGACATCCGCCGTCGCGGCACGGCTCTGCTGCAGCGCTTCCGCCGCGCGCCAGTATCTGCACCGCCACGGTGTCCGTTTCCGGGTGGTCCGCAAGGGTACGGGCCCCCTGGCCCTGTACTGGCGGCGGCTGGATGTGGAGCGGGTTCTTGCTGGCCGGGAGCCCGTGCGCCGCCGCGTGCCTCCGTGTTATATGGATATGGCCGGGGCTGTCAGCATGCTGGGAGTAGTGCGCAGCTATGTTTACAGGCTGGTGAAAAAAGGGCTGCTGCGTGAATACAGGTGCAGGATGAAAACAGCCCGTGGACTGCGCGTGCGCTGCTTTTACCACCGGGAGGATCTGGAACATGTCAGGCTGCACGTGCTCCAGAAAAGATGACGGAAGCGGTTCCGGAGGATGCGTTTTTGGCTTGCGCGCAGGCCGGATTGTGTCACGTTAAGGGTATGATAGCTTTTCTGCGCGGCACGGTGGCGGAATCATATCCCCAGCGGTTGATCCTGGATGTTCATGGGGTGGGGTATGAAGTGATTGTGCCCCTGTCCACGTTTGACAGGCTGAATCCCCTTCCCGGCAGGGAGCTGACGCTGAAAACCTACCTGCATGTCCGGGAGAACATGCAGGTGCTGTATGGTTTTGCCACGGATGCGGAAAGGGATATTTTCCTGCTGCTGATTGAGCGTGTTTCCGGAATTGGCCCGGCAACGGCGATTGCCATTTTGGGTTCCCTGTCCGTGGAGCAGTTCAAGCAGGCGGTTGTGGGCGGAGACGTTTCCGGCATTGCGCGGGCCAAGGGGGTGGGCAAAAAGACGGCGGAACGCATCGTCCTGGAACTGAAGGATAAAGTGGGCCTGGCCGCCACGTGGGAGGCACAGGCTCAGGGCGCTACTTCCCAGGCCGCCGGGGACGCGGAATTGGCGCTGATTGCGCTCGGGTTCAAGCAGGTGGAATCCCGCAAGGCGATAGCCGCCCATCTGAAGGACCATCCGGATGCGGACGTGGACGAGCTGATACGCGCCGCTTTGCGCTCCATGAATTGAAGGAGCTTCCGGAGGAAGGAGGGCGTTTTTACAAGTTTTTGATTTTCATGAAGGAGTATGTACGTCTGGCGGAGTGTTCCCTGTTTGCGGAAGCTGGGGAACATACTGCCATGATGGGGGAACAATAGTGTTGACGGCTGGTTGAAACGTTTTTAAACTTGCAGCGTCCATGGTACTTGAATAAGTCCGGGACTAGTAATTAATCAAATCTGAAGCCCTCAATCTTATGGCCAAATACGCTATTAACGGTTTTGGACGCATTGGTCGCAACGTACTGCGCGCCATGTCCAAGGAAGAACGCAACAAGGTTGTTGCCATCAATGACCTGACTCCTATCGAAACGATCGCCCACCTGCTCAAGTATGACTCCACGCAGGGCAAGTTTGACGGTGAAATTTCCATCGAGGGTGATTATCTGGTCGTTGACGGTCACAAGATCCTCATCACCGTGGAACGTGATCCCGCCAACCTTCCCTGGAAGGATCTGGGCGTGGACGTCGTTCTGGAATCCACCGGCCTGTTCACCAAGCGCGACGCCGCCAAGAAGCACCTTGACGCCGGCGCCAAGAAGGTTCTTATTTCCGCCCCCTCCCCGGATCCGGACCTGACTTTCGTTCTGGGCATCAACGACAGCGAATACGATCCTGCCAAGCACGACATCGTTTCCAACGCTTCCTGCACCACCAACTGCCTTGCTCCGATGGTGAAGGTGCTGGACGACAAGTTCGGCGTTGAAAAGGGCATGATGAGCACGATTCACTCCTACACGAACGACCAGCGCATTCTGGACCTTCCGCACAAGGATCCCCGCCGTGCCCGCGCCGCCGCGATCAACATCATTCCGACGACCACCGGCGCCGCCAAGGCCATTGGTGAAGTAATGCCGAACCTGAAGGGCTCCCTGAACGGCGCTTCCTTCCGCGTTCCGACTCCGACCGGTTCCCTGACCGACTTTGTGGCCGTGCTCAAGAAGGATGTGACCGTGGAAGAAGTAAACGCCGCCATGAAGGAAGCCGCTGAAGGCCCGCTGAAGGGCATTCTGGCTTACTCCGAAGAAGCGCTCGTTCTTCAGGACATCGTTTCCGACCCCCACTCCTGCATCTTTGACTCCGGCTTCACGTATGTGGTCGGCGGCAACCTGGTGAAGGTCTGCGGCTGGTACGACAACGAATGGGGTTACTCCAACCGCGCTGCCCAGGCCATGAAGAAGCTGGGCGACAGCTTGGGCTGCGGCTGCTCCTGCGGCAAGTAAGTTCTTTCGGACAACGCTTGCTCTTCAGTTGCACGACAAGTCTTGCCGTCCGCCTGTTTCAACTTTCCGGCTTTCCTGGCCGGGTTTGCCGGGCGGGCGGGGATTTATCCGGGAGGGCAGAAATGCCCTCCCTTTTTTATTCATTGAACCAGACAATATAAACCGATATGGCTAAACTTACTGTTCGCGACCTTGACGCCAAGGGAAAGGAAGTCCTCATGCGCGTGGATTTCAACGTCCCTCTCAAGGATGGGGAAATTACCAATGACGCCCGCATTGTGGCTGCTCTCCCCACCATCAAGTTCCTGCTGGACCAGGGCGCACGCCTCGTCCTTACCTCTCATCTGGGCCGTCCCAAAAACGAACCCGATCCCGCTTTTTCCCTGAAGCCCGTTGCCGCCCGCCTTTCCGAATTGCTCGGCAAGGACGTTAAATTCGTTCCCGCCGCCATTGGCCCGGAAGCGGAAGCCGCCCGCGCCGCCATGAAGGACGGTGATGTGGTTCTGCTGGAAAATGTCCGTTTTTATCCCGGTGAAAAGAAGAACGATCCGGAGTTCGCCAAGTCCCTGCTGGGCAATGCCACGCTGTTCGTGAACGATGCGTTCGGCACGGCCCACCGTGCCCACGCTTCCACGGAAGGCGTGACGCATTTTGCGGAAAAGAGCGCCATGGGCTTCCTGATTGAACGTGAACTGGAATACCTGGAAGGCAAGCTGGAAAACCCGGAAAAACCCTTTGTGGTGATTATGGGCGGCGCCAAGGTGTCCGACAAGATTGAAGTGCTTTCCAAACTGATGGAAAAGGCTGATACGTTCCTGATTGGCGGTGCCATGGCCAATACGTTTCTGGCGGCTGAAGGGTATGACCTGGGCGCTTCCAAGATTGAAGGGGACAAGCTGGATCTGGCCCGGGAAATTCTGGCGGCGGCCAAGGCCAAGGGCGTGAAGTTCCTGCTTCCTGCAGATGTGCGCGTAGCCATGAAATTTGAAGACGGCACCGAAACCTTCTGCACGGCTCCTTTCGCTGAAGGCGGCAAGGTGCCGGAAGGCGGCATGGCCATCGACATCGGCGATAAAGCCATTGAAGAGTTCTCCGCCATCATCAAGGATGCCAAGACCGTTCTGTGGAACGGCCCGATGGGCGTGTTTGAAATGGACTGCTTTGCCAAGGGAACCAAGGAAGTCGCGGAAGCCCTGGCGGATTCCACCGCCATTTCCATCGTAGGCGGCGGCGATTCCGTGACGGCGGCCAAGAAGTTCAAGGTGCAGGATAAGCTTTCCTTCTGTTCCACGGGCGGCGGCGCTTCCCTGGAACTGCTGGAAGGCAAAGTTCTTCCCGGTGTGGGGGCCTTGACCGACAAGTGCTGCTGCGGCAAGTAACCGTTCATGGCCGGGCGGATTGTTTTCGCCCGGCGTTCAGAATGGGCTTTTTTATTACCCGCACCCGTTTTCGGGTGCGGGATTTTTGATTTGCCGACTTCCGTTGAAAAAGCGCGGGAGCTTTGCGGTTCCGGCTTTTTGAAGAAGGTGGGAATCCATGCTCATGCCGTCTTTCCGTTCCGGAAAGGAAGGCAGTCTTTTTTTGGGCTTGCTCTTAATATGGTCCCCGGTAGTCTGAGCATGATGAAACTGCTGCATTGTTTCCTGGCTGTCCTTTGGTGGTGTTCTCCCGCTCCGGCTGCGGATATTCCCGATGCGGAGAATGCGGAATATGGCGGGTATCCCGGGCGGTACATGCTTTTGGATTCTTCCTCGCCCGACCGGCAGAGCCTGTCCACTCCCGTAGCTGCCTATGTCCATGACAATGGGATGGAAGTAGCTCTCATTGGTGCTATTCATGTGGCGGAACCGGAATATTACGACCGGCTGAATAAGCTGTTCCGCAGGTACGATGTGCTGCTTTTTGAAATGATTGGAGGAGAGGGCCTCCGGCGGGAAGAGGAACTGCGCCGCAAGATAGACCGCAGCAAGCCGCTGGGGGGGCTGACTTTGGAAGAGGCGCGGGAATGGAACCGGATAGTGGAATGGAGGAAGAAATGCGGGCAGGAGGAAAAGTCTTTTTTAATGGAGCTGCTGGGAGGCGCCTACAAGGAGTTGAGCGACATGCTGGGACTCCAGACCCAGCATCAGGGCATTGATTATTCCGCAGCCCATTTTGTCCATGCGGACATGACGCTGGATGAATTCCGCAAGGCGCAGGCCAGAAAGGGTGAAAGCATTGCCGGCCTGATGCTTAAATCCGTCTTGTCCTCCCTGGTTGAGAAAACCGGGACGAACCGGGCCGGTGAATTTGGATTGATGGCGGATTTCCTGGCCGGCAATAAAACGGGGTTGAAGAATAAGCTGATGGGCATGATGGCCAATGCTCCTAATGGTCTGGAAAATACCGTGATTCTGGAAGGCCGGAACGCCAAGTGCATGGAAGTGTTTGACCGTTGGAGCGGCAAGGGTGTGCGCAGAATAGGCGTCTTTTACGGAGCGGCGCATCTTCCCGGCCTGCACGGTGCTCTTTTGGAACGCGGCTACCGTCTCAGGGAGGTGCGCTGGCTTCCGGCGTGGAGCACCAGGGAGAAGGGTGCGGAAGGGCAGCGCGGAGAGGGCTGAGTTTTTTACTCTTTTTTCGAGACGGGCGGTGTAGCGGCGGATGAACATGGTTTTCCGCCGCTCCGCCTTTAAAGAGGGAAGAAGAGGGGGGCGTTTTTTCCCTGCCTGGGGCAGGATGCCGCTCTCTAGGGGGCAGGATGCCGCGTTCCGGAGGGAACCATGCGGACGATTCCTCCGCCTTTGATGCGCATGGTGAAAGAAAGGGCATTTTCGGAAGTGACTTTCCGGGTTTCCACGCTCCATCCGTCATTTTTTTCTGCCAGATCCCGGAGAATGGTGGCCTGGTATGCCGTGTTTTTGTCCAGGAAATTCAAAGGAATGGAAACGGTGCGTTCCCTGCCGTCTCCGTTCATCAGAGCAATGTACCACTGGTTTCCTGACCGCCGGGCGAAGGCGGCGCATTCCCCAATGGCAGACGGCGGAAGGACGATGGTTTCCTCCCATACGGAAGGGATGTTCCGGACAACTTCCCGTTCAGGGGAATCCTTCGGGAAAGCAGCTTCCATGTCCGCGGGGTTGGAGACCCAGTGAAGAATGGGGGACGTATAAATGATATTGGCCGCCATTTGGAGGGTCCAGGAAGAGCCGCGCAGCTTGGGGCCGTGGCCAAAATAGCCTCCCGTGAAATCGGCGTGGCCGGAGACTAGGCGAGTAAAGGGCAGCGCGCAGTAGTGCTGCCCGCCAATGGCGGCCCAGATGTTCTGTTCTCCGCCGTAAATGCCTTCCCGGCTCATTTCGTGCGGCCAGGAACGTTCCTCCCCCGTGGGGGTATTGGCTCCGTGGAAGTTGACCATAAGCTTGTTTTTCGCCAGGTTTTCCGCTACGGCGTCGTAGAAGTCCAGGCGTTCCTGAGAGGCGGAGTCCATGAAGTCTATCTTGATTCCCCTGATTCCCGTTTTGGAGAGTGAGCTGAAAAAGCGGCGCATATTTTCCCAGTCATTGGCGGGGTTGTTGACGTCTGACCATCGCACCCATACCCAGATGCCTACGTTTTTGCCGGCGGCGTAGCTGGCCAGTTTGGCCAGCTTGTCCATGCTTTCCGGAAGTGATCGGCCCCATTTTTTCCACCCTTCGTCAACGAGGTGGTATTCCCATCCGAATTCGGCAGCCATATCGACAAAGGCATATTGGTCGTTTTCCAGGACATTCCCGCGGTCCCACCAGGTCCAGGTGGAGCGGCCCGGCTTGATCCAAGGGGCTTTGGAGCCTTCCGGAAAAAGATTCCTGTCCGGTTCCGGAGCCAGGGAAGGGATGACGTCGTTCCGGACCAGTCCGTTCAGGTCGTCATTCACCAGGATGACGCGCCAGGGCATTTCCGAGGATGAGGGGGCGGAAAAGCCGCCGGGATCCTGGAAATATACCGCACGGCATGCTCCATCCTGGAGGGAAAATTTAATGCCGCTCCATTTCCTGTTGAAGTTGGCTGCTTCCTGTATGAGCGCGACGCCTCCGTCCGGCAGTTCCGCCGTAATCGGCATGGTGCGGACACAGCTGCGGGGATTGCCGGGATCTTTTTTGAAATCCGTTATTCTGGAAGGAGACCAGACCCCCTCGCAGGGGCCCAGGGCGGAGGAGGCGTCCTGGGTCCACAGAACGGTTTTTTCCGGAAAGGCGAAGGAGGTTTTTTCTTCACTGATATTCAGCGAGGGCGCTTTCTTCACCTCTTCCGTCCACTCATAGCGGAAGGCGACCCCGTTGTTGAAGACACGGGCCCGGAGCCGGAGGGAGGAGTTCTTCCCGGAAACCACGTATTCATTGAAGCAGACGGAAGAGGTGGGGTATTTGCCCCGCGTCTCGAAGGTGTCGCGAACGTTATCCTTCACTTTTTCCACATTCCATCCCGTGATGCCTCCGGCGAGGTTTTTTCCATTCACGACGACGCCCAGCCCGGATGGTTCCAGAATCGTTTTGCCGCCTTTTTTCAGAGAATGGGCGGCCTGGCTGCCCGCGTGGAGCCTCCAGGACAGCCGCCCGTCCGGAGATTGCAGGGATGCGTGCGTTTCCGCCGCCTGTCCGGCGCCGGTCAGGAGGCATCCTGCCGTACTGCTGAGCATAATGAGTGATTTTACAAGCATATCTTTATCAGAATACGTCCGTCTTTGTTCATTTATTGCAAAACAGCGAATCGGAAATTGGAACATCCATGTTCCGAAGGAGGGAAAATGCCGTTCCATTGGAGGCATCCGGGCAATTTCCGGAATAAAAAGGGAAAGCCTTTTTTCTTCCCACATGAATTTGTAGCGGTATGCCGTTTTTTCGTGAAGGCCAGGGATTATTTATGAAGAAAAAATAATAGATATCTTATGTTCCTGTGCAGATAGTTGCAGGAAAATACCGGATTGGCAGGGAGCAAAAGAATAATCTTTACAAAATAATAGGAAGCAATAGAATAAAGCGCGTTGCAAATATAAGGATGGAGCGTAGCGGTTTAAATAGTGATCCTGTTTTTTCGGATCAGGATGAGCATTCCGATAATGTTTCTGTACGCAGCTCCTCCAAATTACTTCCTCCCCCTTCCTGGAACGAGTCTTCCGTTTATTCCAAGGAACTCCCGGCGGGAGCAACTTTGGAACATTATAAAATCCTGAAGGTGCTGGGCAGCGGAGGGTTTGGCATTACCTACCTGGTGCGGGACACCATGCTGAAGAGAAAAGTAGTTCTTAAAGAAAACTTTCCTTCTTCTTATGCTTACCGGGATCCGTTTACAGGGCGCGTGATACCCAACAATGAACACGATGCCGAGTCTTTCCAGTGGACCCTTTCCAACTTTTTAAATGAGGCCCGTGTTCTTGCACAACTGGATTCGCCCGGTATCGTGCGGGTTCTTTCCGTGTTTGAGTGTAACGGAACGGCTTATTTTTCCATGGATTACGTTCAGGGTCTTCCCATGGATTATCTGGGAGAGCAGCAGCTTCTTGTGGGGAACTGTTATTCCGAGGCCAAGTTGAAGGGGCTGCTGGTGCACATCCTCCAGATTTTGGATTACCTTCATAAAAAAGGCATCTGCCACAGGGATATCAAACCGGGAAATATCCTGCTTACGCAGGAAGGGGCTCCCGTCCTCATTGATTTCGGCGCGTCGCGCCGTATCGAGAGCAACCACACCCAGACCGTTCTGGCGACACGTGGTTTTTCTTCTCCGGAGCAGGCGCTGGGCAGAAAAGATATGGGGCCCTGGAGCGACCTTTATTCCCTGGGTGCTACATTTTATTCCCTGCTGAAGGGCTTTGCGCCGCCCAGAGGGGAGGAACGGCTGATCAACGACACCATACAGCCGCTGGCCGCATCCTCTTCGTTGTCTTCCCATTATTCGAAAAATTTTCTGAAAACCATCGACAAGGCCCTTTCTCCGCGTGTGGAAGACCGTTATGCTTCCGCAGAAGCGTGGATGAAGGATCTGAGGGTTGAGGGAGGCGCCGTTTCAACCATTCAGTTCTCCCCCGAGGAGTTCAAATCAGCCCGTAAGCGTTTTTTCAATTTGTTTGCCTTATCCTCTTCCCGCATTATGTCGGAAGGGCAGGAACATTTGAGGACGAGTCGGAAGATAGCGTTTGGGATGATTATTGTCCTGGGAATTATAGGCGCGCTTCTGGGATATTCTATTCACGGGGGGAACAGAACGGAGAATGAAGATGCGTTAGGGCTGCGTTTTCCCAGTGTGATGTCCACTCCCATTCCCCAGATTATTTCAGATTCAAGGGATGTGTCATTGTTAAGTTCCATGGATCATTTTGACGTCAGGCTGGATAGCCCGTTTTTATCGCGTCATGCTCTGCCGTCCGTGCTGCCCGACCGTTTTTCACTTGCATGCGTCCATTTAAGGGTGCTTCAGGAAGACAAGATGTGTCCGCCCCTGTATCTGACCATACGTGATGAGCAGGGGAAGCTGGTTTCCCGGTCATTTAACGGTTTTTCCTTCACCTTGATTGAGAGTCCAGTGCTTACAGGATTCCGTTTTGTCGATCTCCCGGCGCTGAAAGTGGATGCCCCTTACAGATTCAGTTTTGAGACCAGGGATAATGTTCCCCATCCTTTGAAGGTGGTTTCTTCCCAGATTACGACGTTGGAGAGCGGGAAAGTCCTGAAGCCCCATTTCAAATTCATCTGCGCGGCGTATGATCCCGGTGTGAAAGCTTCTCTGGACAGCCCGGAGAACAGCAAACTCCGGGAAATGCTTATCGCTTCCCGGAAAAGGAACCGTACGGAAATTGATTCCATCGTGCTGACGGAGCGGGAGAAGGTTCAGTTGCGGAAATTCGCCAGGGCGGGGTATCCTTCCGCGCAGTATAAAATAGCCCGTCTTATTTTCGAACGGGATGGAAGATACGGGGAAGAAGGTGGCGCCTGGCTTTATAAGGCGGCCATGGGCGGCTTTATTGTCGCCCAGAGGGATTTGGCGTTTCTTCTTGTAGGCGGCAAGGAGTTTTTCCCGGATATTCTTCAGTGTCCGGTCAGCCTGTCCCAGAACTATTCCCAGGCGGTTGATTTGCTGTTGATGTCTTTTACGGCGCAGGATCCTTCCGCCCTGTACATGCTGGGCATTTTGTATTCCCAGGGGTGGGGGGTGGATTATTCCGCAGAGATGGTCATGAGGCTGTCCAAACTGTTGGCCGGTTCCGGTTATGATTTGTCGCGGCTCACTTTGTCCGCCCCCATTTTAGCCCATTGGGAGCTTCTGGGGCAGCAGGAGGGAACTTATACGCGGATGTGCTGTTCCATTCCGGACAGGAAGATGAAGCAATTTTCAGGTGTTCGTCTGGTGCGGACTTCCAAAGAGGGGGGAAGTCTTTTTATTGACAAGGTAATTCTGTTCAGGGACGGGCAGGAAGTTATGTCCCGTTCTTTCCGTTCGGCTCTTACCCAGGAATCTCCCGTTCTGGAGGTGTCCATGAATATGGAGGATTACGCAGAGAATGTGGAGAATTTCGAGTGGTCAATAGAAGTGATCATGGCTCCGGCCAACACATGCGGCATCATGGAAATGATGGAAAAAAAGGAGCTTTCCAACGATAAAGAGAAGCGGATTTGATGGAAAGCTGCCGGAGCGGTCTGGCGGATACGCGGTTTCGTATTCCTGCCGCAACCCCGTTCCCGGCAATGGAAAGGGGCAAGAACTGTTTTCCCATGGGTGAATTCAGCCACGGGATGACCGCAGCGGATTTAAATGTTTTTCAGCATGTCCAGCGTTTCCCGGAGTTTGTCCGCGGGAGCGGCGCTTGCCAGCCGCGGGAATTTGTTGGACAACAGGATAAAATCCCCGTTTCTGGTGAGCATCAGGCGCTGCCCGCTGATTTCCACCATGGAGATGTTGGCATGGGATGCCAGGATTTTGATTTTGTGGGAGTCCAGCAGGTGGCGCACCGTTTCCGGCGCGGGGCCGAAGCGGTCTTCCCAGGCGCGGAGCAGATTGTCCGCTTCCTTAAGGGTTCGGACGGCGGCCAGATCCTTGTAGGCGGAGATGCGCAGGGCCGCGTCATTGATGTATTCCCTGGGAAGGAAGGCTCCCAGATAGTCCTTGCGGGATTTTGCGGCGAACTGCGTTTCGCTGTTGATGATGAAGTCCGTTCTTAGAGCTGCATCCGGACGGGGGGCCGTGCGTTTGCCCTGCATCTGGGCGATGGATTGCTGGAGAAGCTGGCAATACAGGTCAAAGCCTATGGCGGCGATGTGGCCGCTCTGCTGGGTTCCCAACAGGTTGCCCGCACCGCGTATTTCCAGGTCCCTCATGGCAATTTTGAAGCCGGAACCCAGTTCCGTATACTGTTTGATGGCGGAGACGCGTTTGCGGGCGTCTCCCGTGGTGGTGGCGGATCTGGGGAGCATGAGGTAGGCGTAGGCCCGGTGACCCGCACGGCCCACGCGGCCGCGGAGCTGGTAAAGGTCCGCCAGGCCGAAGCGGTCCGCGCGGTCAATGATGATGGTGTTGGCGTTCGGAATGTCGATGCCGGATTCGATGATGGTGGTGGCCAGCAGGATGTCCGCTTTTCCCTGCACGAAGGTGCGCATGACCTTTTCCAGTTCTTCTTTAGGCATTTGGCCGTGGCCGATGACAATGCGGGCCTTGGGCACCAGGGCCTGGATGCGGTCCCGGAACAGTTCGATGGTTTTCACGCGGTTGTGCAGCAGGAAAATCTGTCCTCCGCGCTCCAGCTCGCGTTCCATGGCCTTTTTCATGATGCGTTCGTCGTAAGGGCACACGCTTGTCTGGACGGGCTGCCGGTTGACGGGCGGGGTTTCAATGGAGCTCATGTCACGTGCTCCCATCAGGGCAATGTACAGGGTGCGGGGAATGGGCGTGGCGGACAGTGTCAGCACGTCAATTCCCTTGAAGCGTTCCTTGAATTTTTCCTTGTGTCTGACGCCGAAGCGCTGTTCCTCGTCAATGACTACCAGGCCCAGATTTTTCATGGATACGTCATCGGAAATGAGCCGGTGCGTGCCTATGACGATGTCCACGGCTCCCGTTCTGAGCCCTTCCAGCGTGGAGCGGATGTCCGCCGCGCTGCTGAAGCGGCTGAGCATTTCAATACGTACGGGGTATTCGCTCATGCGTTCCTTGAACGTGCGGAAATGCTGTTCCGCCAATACGGTGGTGGGGACCAGCACGGCCGCCTGGCGGCCTCCCGTCACGCATTTGAAGGCGGCGCGGATGGCAACTTCCGTTTTTCCGAAGCCCACGTCCCCGCAGATCAGGCGGTCCATGGGGCGGGTGGATTCCATGTCCGCTTTCGTCTGGGCGATGGCGCGGAGCTGGTCCTGGGTTTCCCGGAAGGGAAAGGAGCTTTCAAATTCCCACATCCATTTGCTGTCCGGGGGGTGGCTGTAGCCTTTTCCTGTCTGGCGTTCCGCCTGGACGTTGAGGAGCTGGGCGGCGTAATCCGCCACGGATCGTTCTGCGGATTTTTTGGCGCGCTGCCATTTGGAGTCCCCCAGTTTGTTGAGTTCCGGCGTTTTGCTTCCCAGGCCTATGTATCGTGAAACCAGGTGAGCCTGGCTGAGGGGGACGTGCAGGACCGTGTTGTCCCGGTAGAGGATGTTCATTTCCTCGTCTCCGGAGTCAGGGGCGGCGGAAATGTTGATGAATTTGCCGATGCCGTAGCTGGTATGCACCACCAGATCACCGGGATTGATGTCTTTCAGGGATGCCTGCGCGCGTGCCTTGCGCGCCTTGTCTTCCCGGCTGGCGCGGCGGCGCGCCGTAGCGGGCTGGTACCTGCCGAACAGTTCCGAGGAAGAGAGGACGGCCGTTTTCGCTTCCGGGATGCTGAACCCTGCCGGAAGTTCTCCGCGAAGAGGGGTGATGGACAGCAGAGCGGGCGTTCCGGCGCAGATGTCCCGGAAGCGTTCTTCCTCCCCTTCATTGGGGAAGAACATGCTGACATTCCATTTCCGGTCCAGCCATTCCCGGATTTGGCGTTCCGCCAGTTCACGGCGCATTTCCTGCATCACGAAGTCCCCCGCCTCAAAGCTGCCCAGGGGATTGTCATGGATGGCAAGGGAGAAGTCTTCTTCCCCCGCCGCATTTTCCGGGGGAGAGGTGAGGATGCATACGTTCCCCCGTTCCTTGCAGAAAGGGGCGGTAATAACCAGGTCGCCCGGTTTGATCCAGTCCCGCAGGGTTTCCGCGCCCTCGGCTTCCGTCAGTATGAGGTTGACGTGTTCCGCCTTGCGGAAGGAAATCTGGGAATCCACATCAAATTCCCGGATGGATTCAATTTCGTCGTCAAAAAACTCCAGGCGCACGGGGTGGGAGGACTGGAGAGGAAAGACATCCAGGATGCCGCCGCGTCGGGACCATTGCCCGCGGGAAATGACCTGTGGAACACCTTCAAATCCCGCTTCCCCAAACTGCCGTATCAAGTCGTCCGGTGCGTGCGTCTCCCCCGTTTTCAGGGTGATCCCCTGGTTTTGCATGCCGTCGGGGGACGGAACCTCATCGTTCAGGCTGCCTTCCGTTAAAATGATGGTTTGCCCGCCCGTGCGGCTGGAAGAGATGCGGTGAAGGATATTCAGACGTTCCGCAGCGAGCTCCGGGTCCCCCATTTCCTCCCCCAGGGCCACCTCTTTTTCCGGAATGAAGAGGAGGTGGCGCACTCCCCAGGTTTCCAGTTGGGCTGCAAGGGCTTCCTGAGCCCGCAAATGGGGCGCGACCACCCAGGCCCGTGCGGTATCCGGAAGGGTTCTGATACACAGGGCCGCTACAAACGGCACCCCGGGCAGGGAAGTATGGTCGAAAACCGCCTGTTCCTCTGTGCCCAGTTTCGCCAGTTCCCGGTGAAAGGGGGCGGTACGGGCTACCCTGTCCATCAGGGCGGATATGGAAGCTTCTTCTGCCATGCGTGTCTGTGAATCCCTGTTGAGGGAAGTGTGCCGCCTTTCCCTCCCGTGTCAACGGTTTTTCAGGGCACAAACCGCCCTTCGTTTTCCGTCGGGGGACTGTTTCCACGGCACGCCGCGGCATAGTTCAGGAAGAGGAACGGAAGCGGATTTTAACGCCGGCCTTGCGCCATTTCTGTTCAATTTCTTTGGCCAGTTCTTCATAGCTCCGTCCGTCAAGGAGGAGTTTCTGAGCTTCCTTTTCACTGGTTCCGGATTGAATAGCTTTCATGTAATTCTTGATGCGCCGGGCATCGCCCTTGCCGTCCATGTGGTAAAAATAGTAGGCCATCAGGGCGGCCAGGCCGTAGTTCAGGTTGGCGTTTTCTCCCGTGAACTGGGAATAGGGCATGTTCATGTAAGCTTCCAGGCCGGGTGCCTCAAAGTCATCCCCAAGGGCCCGTCCCCCCGTATTTTTTTTGCCGTATTCCGTCACGCGGGAGACAATGTGGGACCGGTTGGCTCCGAAGTTGAAGCGGCCTCCGGCATAGGGCGTCATGCCCATGTATTCCGCGGAGCCTTCACAAAACCAGCTGGCCTGCTTGGCCTGCGAAGACATGAGCTGGTGCGTCAGTTCATGGATGAGTGTGGAAGCGTCCTTGTCACGGTCAATGACGTATGTGCTTCCCATGGTTTTGACTCCCAGGGAATCGAACGGAACCAGAATTCTTCCGCGGTCCCCTGGCCGCGTTGTTCCCAGGAAGATGCCCGCCGTGCCTTCGCGTCCGCCGTTTTCCAGATAGGTGCTGAATTTTTCATACAGGTAGGCGGGGAATTTGGCGGAATCGTCATGGGCAGGGGAGTTTCCTATAGGAAGGGTTTTGTTGGCCAAGTGGGTGGCCTCAAAGAGGAGGCCCAGGCGCTTGATCATGCCGGTGCCCAGCTTGGCGTCGCAGATGAAGCGGAAATGGGGTGTTTCATAAATATATTCTCCCGGTTCCTCCTTGATGGTTTCCACCTTGAAATTGTCCGGGCATTTGACGCTCCTGGGCCACGGCAGGTGGTAATTGTCCGCCGTATTGGAGGGGAGTGCCCCTCCTTTTTCCTGTTCCGCAATGAAATCCCTGTCTTCCCGGGAGAGCTGGGTGAGGGGAATGGAGACGGTTTGGCCGCCGGAACGTTTCAGCACGGCTTTCTGGCCGTCCAGCCTGATGAATTCTGCTTCCAGTTTTTTCCCTTGGAGGTTGGTCCAGGTGCGCCCCTGTGCAAGGGGGGTAAGGAAAAGGGTGAACAGAGTTCCCGCCGCCAGGCAGAGGCGTGCGGGCTTTTTCATCAGGGGTAAGACGGGAGGCATGAACATAATTGCGTTTAATGTTTGGGACGCGGCAGCATCAGGAGCAGCAGCCCGCAGAACAGCATCAGGCATCCTGCCGCCGCCAGGGTGGTGGTCAGCGGAACGCCCTGATCCTTGAACCATCCCCCAAAGAAGGAGATGAGGGCGCCCACGCCGGCGGATGTGAGGTTGAGGAGGCCATAGCCGGTTGCGGAATAACGCTCGTCGATATGGGAGCGTAGCACAGGCATGAGGGTGGCGTCCAGTGATCCCTGCGCCAGCCCCTGCGTGGCGACCAGACCCAGCATGAGCACGAGCGGGACGGTGATGTCCCAGCCGAAGATGCCGGGCAGCAGCGCCAGAACCACTAATGGGCCGGATATGGTGAAGGTGATGCCCGGCACCAGGGCGCGGGCGCGGGCGTTGCGCCTGTACCACATATCCGCCAGGATGGCGCCTCCCAGCACGGCGACGTATTTGGCCACGGAGCTCCACAGGGTGGCGGCGGGGCCCGCTTCCGCGGAGGAGAGCTGGTATTTGTCCTGAAGCAGGGTGGGATACCAGGTGAGAAGGAACCAGTTCCCGGCTCCGGCAAAGGCCACTACGGCCAGCAGCATCCACATGGGGCGTCCGCTCAGCAGGCTGGAAAGGACGGCTCCGGTGGAAAGTTTGGAAGAGGGTTCCTTGATGGCCTGTTCGTCATTGTCCACATTGAGCAGCACCGTTTTTTCCTCCGGTACGGACGGTTTTTTTGCCTGGGCCGTATCCGCCGGGGCTTTGGACGGATCTTTCAGGAACAGGATGAGGATGACGGCGTACGCCACGCCGATGAGGCCGAACAGGGCGAACGTCATGCGCCATCCCGTCCATGAAGCCATGGTGGCACCGAAGCCGGCTACGGCCATGCCTACATAGATGCCGCTCATGTGCAGGCCCGTAGCGATGGAGCGCGTGCTGCCGCGGTGGTAGTCCGTAATCAGGGCCAGGGCGGCGGGGATGTAGAATGCCTCGCTGATGCCCATGGCTCCGCGCGCAATGAGCAGGGAAGTGTAATCTTCCGCATGGCCGGTCCACCATGTGACCACGGACCAGACGACGAGAGAGCAGAGGATCATCAGCCGGCGGCTGTAACGGTCCGCCAGAAAGCCGCCCACCGGGCTGAGCAGGGCGTAAATCAGCAGGAAAACGGAGGTGACCATGCCGAACTGGGCTTCCGTCTGCGGAATGTCCCGTACGATGGGTTCATGCAGGGCGGAAAGGAGCTGGCGGTCAAAATAGTTCAGCATGACCACAAACCACAGGACAATGACGGCTACCCAGGCCCACAGGCCCGGCTTGGTGTTCGGGTCCGTGACAGAGGCAACATTTTTAACGCCGTTGCGCACGGCGGAGACGATGATGATCGCCAGGACGATGATGGTCAGAATGAGAACGGCGTAATCAACCGTGCTCATTTCAAAGTGGTAACCTGCGGAGGCGGAGGCGTTTACGGGAGTCCGGACGCCCGGGGCCGTTTCCCCGCTGATGGTCATGATTTCAGAGCCCCTGACAACGGCGGGAACCGTGGCGATGCCCACGGGCCATTCCCCTTGGCGCGTCCATGTGTTTCCGATGACGTCATAGACCAGGATATCCCGGGACTGCACCACGGGCCTGGACGGGTCCGGCGAGTTGCCGCGCTTGTCTCCTCCGATCAGGAGAATGGAGTTTTCCCGCACCGGGGCGGGACCCGCGGCGGCGGCTACGGGCATTCCCGGTCCGGCAAGCTGCTGCCTGCCGGAGGAGCCCCATTTGGAAGGGTCCTTGGACGTCATGTCGTAGCCGATCATGTCGGAAAGATACGTCCTGGAGGTTTCTCCGGAGTTATCCCTGGACAGGGAACAGCCGCCTATGATGAACAGGGTGCTGTCGCAGACGGCGGCGGTGGAGAGAATGCGCCCCTCTCCGGGAAAAGGGGGAAGGGAAACCCATTTCATTTTATCCGTGTCCGGCGTGGTGTCCAGCATGTAGATGGTATTGAGTGCGGTTTCCGGCTGCTCCCGGTCTCTGCCGCCGATGACGAACAATTTGTTCCCGTGGGCGGCGCAGGAGGCTTCCGTTACGGGGACGGGAAGGGGAGGAAGCTTTTCTACGGAGCCGTCCGTTTTAATCAGCAGGGCGTCTTTCAGGATGCCCTGAGCATTGTGGCCTCCGGCCACAGCCAGCCCCTTGCCCACGCTGGCAAAGGCGGCGTAACCCAGCGGGACGGGCAATGTTCCCGCCTTGCTCCACTGGCCGTTGCGAAGCTTGAAAATATCCTGGTAGTAGGTTTTGGGGCCGCGTTCCTCCGGAGTTGAGGCGCCCGGCGCGGCCTGGGGGAAGTTGGCGCCCCCTGCGGCGATGACGGACTGGCTGCCGTCGTCTTCCGTGACGGTTCCGGCAACCATGCCGGCGCGGCCTGCCGGGTCCGGAAGGTCGGGAACAGTTCCGGACGTCCGGACATCCACGGAAAAGGAGGCGTCAGCGGACGGAGCCGCGATGAGAAGCAGGGCTGCCAGAGCGGAGCCACAAGCCTTGGAAATTCGGGTAAGGGTGCGTGTCATGTGCGTATGTTGAGAGGTTTAATTGGATTCCGGTCAAATCAGGGGAGGGAGATGCTCCACACTTCAGGAGAGCGCCTGCCGGGTTTGAGCTCTCCGTTCACGGCCGCGAAACGGCCCTGCCACGCGCAACACGGAAGGACAGCCCTGGGCGCGGCGATGGGGCCTGCGTCGTGCCATGTCATGTCTGCCGTGTCCAGGCACAGGGATTGGTTATTGAAGCCGGGATTAGTTTGGGGAGTGTATTTTTTCCCGGAGCCGTCATCCCCCCCAAGCAGGTAAATGACGCCGTTTCCGGAAACCGGGGCCGGGGTGGGGGCTGCGGCGATGGCGTAAGGCATGTCCGGCAGGCGCGTCCATCCGTGTTCCGGAGTATAGCTCCAGGCTTCCTTCAGCAGTTCCCGGACCTGTTGGCCGTCCTGTTCCCGCAGGCCGATGCCGCCGAGCACGTACAGGGCTCCGTCTGTTGCGGCCATCTGATGCAGGAAGCGGCCGCGGCCCGGCAGCGGGGCCTGTTCCAGCCATCCCTGTTCCGTCCGGCGTGTGTCCAGCATGAAGACCCGGTTGGTGCAGTCCTGCTCGCCGGGGCGTTCGCACCCTCCTGTAAGATAGACTTTCCCGTCCAGGACGGCAGCCGCCGTATATGCCAGGGCGATGGGGAGGGAAGGGAAAGGATGCGTGGTGACAGTTCCCTCCGCGAGGTTCAGCAGGTAAACGTCTTTCCGGTGCCCTTCCTTGCCGCAGCCGCCGATGCACAGCAGGCCTTCCCTGATGCTGGCGGAGGCGCCGTATGCATAAGGCACGGGCAATGTGCCGGCCTCTTTCCATTCGTTTTCCCCCGGAGAGAGCGTAAAGATACGGTCCGTCCACGTTTTGGCCCCCCCCTCAAGCATGGGCTTTTCCGGGAAATTGGTACCTCCTGCACAAATCATTATTTCTCCGCAGGTCCCTGCGTACATGCCGGCGAAGCCTTCCGGATCGGGAAGGGCGGGTAAAGGTGTCCAGGATGAAGAATAGCGGCTCATAATACGTGTAAATGACTCGCCATATACTAGCTAAAAACCGGCGGCTGCGCCAGTATTAACCTCTGGTCCTATTTTTTTGAATAAATTCCTTTCCTTGCGCCTCTTACCAACGTAGAAGAGGTTAATCATATGAAAACAGGAACCCGTTTGTTGATTTTATGCCTCCTGGCTCCTGCCGCTCTGGCGGAAAATATGTCCCTGCGGTCCGGCAGGGTGCTGAAAGACGCCGTTGTGGTGTCTTCCGGAGATGATTTTGTCAATATCCAGTACACGGACGGGGTGGCCAAGGTTTCCTATAAAGATTTGACGGATGCCCAGCAAAGGGATTACAGGATGACGCCGGATGAAGTGAAGGCCAGGCTGGACCAGCGAAGGATGGAGGAAGCGGCGCGCAGAAAGAAGGCGGAAGAAGCCAGGAAGGCGGCCGATGAAGAAGCCAGGAAGATACGGGAATCCCTGTCTGAGGCGGAGCGGCATCCCCGCTATCTGGAAGGGGCGGATATTTCCCGCATGTTTTTGCTGATGGGGGAACTTACCAAGGTGGAGGCGGAGGTTATGGCTCTGCAGTGGAATGCCCTGGAAGCGGACCGTGTGGGTTTGCCGGAAGACGCCCGCGTTTTCCGCGCAAGGGCGGCAGCCTATCAGGAGCAGATAAGCGCCATCCGTAAAAAAAGGGAAACCGCGGAACAGTATTGGCAGGATTTGGAGAAGAAATACCTGGCCTTGAAAGACGGTACCCAGAAGAAGATTGCGGATTTGAATAAGCAGGTTTCCCAATTGCAGGGGGAAGTGAGGGAGGTGGCCAGCCAGCCGAGAACGGAACGCATCATTGTCCCTCCGATTATCAGGACGTGGAATTACCCGCCGCCTGTCATTATCCGGCCCCAGCCGCCCCCTCCCCGTCCCGTGCCTCCGCGTCCGATGCCTTTGCCCGTAAAGCCGAGTTTGTACAGAAGTTGAAGATGCTCCGGAGCGTTCCCTTTTCTGTCCATGGGCCTGTGCCGTTTACTGGAAAAAGGGACGGACGGAAGGGAATACGGGAAACAGGCTGCCCTTGCGGCTGCCGCTATGGCCTGCCGGAACATTCCTTTGCCGCGGAGGGAAAGCATCAGATTCCGGGCAGGGGGAACAGTTTCATGCGGCCCCCCTGGAAGGAGGCCAGATGCCTGAACCCTGCTTGCCGGGCCAGTTTCCCGGCCCGCTTGAAATCCCGCCCTACATCCTCCGGCCTGTGGGCGTCTGAACTGATGGTGAGGGGAATTCCCGCCTCCGCCGCCATTTTCAGGAATTGCCCGTCCGGATATTGTTCCCCGCACTTGTTGTGCCAACCGGCTGTGTTAAGTTCCAGGCAGGCTCCGGTTTCCCGCATGGCTTCCAGCAACGGTTCATAATAACGGCGCAGGTCTCCAGAAGGGCGGAAGCCGAATTTTTTAATCAGGTCCGCGTGCCCCATGATGTGGAACATTCCGGAGGCGGCCATGTTCCGGAAGCGTTCCCAATACTGTTCCCATGCGTCCTCCACATCCGTCCGGTGCCAGAAATCCATCCTGTGGGGATTGTCGAATTCCTCCTTTTCCCCAAGATAATGGACGGAACCGATCAGGTAATCCCATGCGTGCAGGCCCTGCAGGTGCTCTATCCATGGTTCGATGCCGGGAAACCAGTCGCATTCCAGAGCGGAACGGACCGTCAGTCCGTGCAGCGCGGCGCATTCACGGGCTTCCGTGAGCCAGTCCAGGTAGGCCGGCATGTCCGTCTGCTTCATGCGCCAGTCGTCAAAAGGTTCCCCAGGCATCGGGGCATGGTCTGAAATGCCGTATTCCCGGAGTCCGGCTCGGACGGCTGCCTGCACATATTCCTGCGGAGTGCCGGAGGCGTGCAGGCACAGGGGGGTATGGGTATGGTAATCGCAGTACATGGAGGGGAATGCCCATGCTAGCATGGCGGAGCGGACGGTTCAACCCGGAGGGATGTCTTTGTTCATTATTTGCCGTCTTTGACTTTATGAGTTGATTTTATGGACAGGATTTTTTAGAGTTGCGTTAAATAGGACACGTGACATATGAGTGATTGGCAAGGCTTTTCCCCGCTGAATGATTTTACAGGGCCGCTCCTGGATAACCTGAAGCGCCACCCCAAGCGCATTGTTTTTCCGGAAGGGGAGGATGTCCGCGTGCTGCGCGTGTCCCAGCGCTTTGTGGAGGAGCAGGCCGGCGCGCCTATCCTGCTGGGGAGGAGGGAAGTCATCACGAGAATGGCGGAAATGAACGGAATTTCCCTGAAATTCGTCCGTATCATTGAACCGGGAAAAAGCTCGGATCTTCAGATGTTCTGCGACCGTTATGAACGGGCGGAGCAGATGTTCGGCAACGGGTTGCCTATGAACACCCGTGAGATTGTTTCCGAACCGGTTCATTTTGCCGCCATGATGGTGCTCTACGGCCAGGCGGACGCCATTGTGGCCGGGAACATGAAAAGGGTGGCTTCCGTTTTCCGCGCAGTAAACAAGTACAGGCAGGATCCCGTTCCCACCAAGCCCCTGTTTGCCATTTCCATTGTGCTCGTCCCCGAATTTTCCAAGAAATTCGGCGGCCGCGGCGTCTATTTTCTGGCGGATACCGGGGTAAACCCTGAACCCACGGTGGAAAATATGGCCTATTTTGCCGTAGAGACGGCCAAAATGGCCCGCCACATGCTGGGTAAAAGCGTTCGCGTCGCCATGCTGAGCGCGTCCACTTCGGGCTCCGTTCCGGAACTGGCTGCGGACCGCACCAGGGCCGCTGCGGCGCTGGCGAAGAGCATGGTGCAGAAGGATTGCCTGAACAATGAAATCTCCATAGAGGGGGAAATCCAGATTGATGCCGCTCTGTCGTCAGATTCCTACAGCGTGCGCGTGCACCGCAACTCCATGCTTCAGCCAAGTGAGGTTTGGGTCTTCCCGACTCTGGATGCTGCGGATATCTCCAAAAAACTGTTGTGCATGATGCCGTCCGTATATAACTATGGCCTTATTCTGGGCGGTCTGCTCTTCCCGATTGCCCAGCTGCCGCGGCTGACGGATGAAGACAGGATGTTCGGTACTGCGCTGGTGGTGGGGAATGAAGCCATTAAATTCCACCTGTTGTATCCGCAGGGGGTTGCTCCGCTTTATTGACCGGGCGCGGCGTGTCCGTGACCAGCAGGCGCTTTTCCTTGCGTACGGCCAGTTTCCCTCCGGGCAGGGAAGTTCGGGAAGGGCCGTCCGTATTCAGGATGTCCATTACCCGGAGTACGGCGTCTTCCGTCAGGTCCGGAATATGTTGCCGGCGCAGGTAATCATGCACGGCGCATTGTCTCAGCTCCGCAGGAAGCAGGTTGATTTTCGGCAGGAACAGGCGCCCCTGGGGATCTGTCAGGTTCATGGAGTCCAGCGCCTGGGAAAGCGCCGTGCGGATTTGATTTTCCAGGCGGCAGGCACGTGAAAAGGGAAGGCTGGTGTCCCTTTGGAACAGCGCATTCAATTTGGGAATAATCTCATGGCGCAGGGCGTTCCTGGTATATTCGGCAGACTGGTTGCTGGAATCTTCCCTCCATGGAATATGGCGATGCTCCAGATAGGAGGTGATATCCTCCCGGGAAAAATCCAGCATGGGGCGTACGACGGTCAATCCGTTGGCCCAGGTGGAGACGGGGAACATGCCGTGAATGCCGGAGGCTCCGCGGCAGAGGTGAAGAAGGGCCGTTTCCTGCTGGTCGTTCCGGTGGTGGGCCAGAGCCACGAGAGCCCCCGGATAACCGGCGGCCCATTTCAGAAACGAGGCCTGCCTGGCTTCCCTGGCTGCTTCTTCAATGGCTATTCCGCGGGTATGGGCCATACTGCGGACATTGACGCGTTCCCGGACACAGGGAATACCCAGGGAGGCGGCGTAACGGAGCACAAACATTTCCTCTTCCTCCGCTTCCGGACGCAGCTGGTGATTTACATGGCATGCAACCAGATTGCATCCCGGCATGCCGGACAGCAGGGAAAGCAAAGCCATGGAGTCCCTCCCCCCGCTGATTCCGGCAAGGACGGGGCGGCCGGAGCGGAGGAGTTCCGCGGACTGGCTGTCAAAATGGTCCGGTGTCAACATGGTGCTGCTGCGAGTGAATCAGGAAAAAGAGATCAAAGGAAGCCTGCAAATAAAAACCCCGTTTTCCGGGAAGGAAACGGGGTTGGAAAATTGCTGAAGGCAGTTCTTACTTGTTGAGCTTGGGCTTGCCTCCGCTGCGGCGGACGGTGCCGAAGCGCTTCTGGAATTTGTCGATGCGGCCTTCCGTGTCCACAAACTGGTTCTTGCCGGTGAAGAACGGGTGGGAATCAGAGGTGATACCGCAGGAAACCACGAAATGTTCAACCCCGTCAATAACTTCCGTCTTGGGAGAACGAACAGTGGAACGGGTGATGAAGCGGCGTCCGGTGGTGATGTCAACAAAAACGACCGGATTATACTGGGGGTGAATATCTTTCTTCATGGTGATGTATTGCGTTTCCGACGCAAGGGGAACGCAAGTATAAATATGTTTCATTGCATGTCAAGCATCCCCGCGTAAAAATAAGGAAGTTTGTGGATGACGGTTCGGGAGCTTGCGGAAGGAACGGTTGTGGAGATGATATGACGGAAAAATGGAGCAGGTGTTGAAGAGGCCCCCCTGGTGGGCGTGGTTTTCCCTGATGGGATTGGAAATCCCTTCTGCCGCCATTGCCTGGGCTTTTGCCGTCAGCCAGTCCCATCTGGTGGTAGTTTCCTCCCCCTGGCTGTATCAATTCCTGTTTGTGGCTGTCTGGTGCGTCAATATGCTGGACCGGGTGCTGAAAATATTCCGGGGCGGTTCCGCTGTCTACACGGATGAATGCCTGCTTTTTGCCAAAAAGCATTGTTTCGTTATCTCCCTGCTCATTATGGTGGCGGCCGTGACGGGGCTTTGGATCATGTTTTTCCAATTGGGTGTGGTTATTTTTCAATTTGCCTTTCTGCCTGGCGTCTGCAGTCTGCTCTTTCTCTATTTCTCTTCCAACCCTCATCAGAAAGGGAGCCTGTCTTCCGGATTCGTCATGGGGGCGTTTTTTGCCGCCGTTTCCTTCGCTACGGGTGCCGGAATACCGGCCTACTTTTACGGGACGGTAGGCGGCGGCTGGGGAGGCCAGCTTTCCGAACCCACCTGGTATCTGGTAGCGCTGGTCATCCTCTGCATGTTCAGCCGCAAACGGTGGAGTGAAGAAGAGGATGAGGACGGGCAGGATTCCGCCGACCGCGACATGGTATCCCTGGTATGGATGGGGGTGATAGTCATTTACGTTGTATTCTGTCTGGCCGCCGCCGCCAGGGAATATACCGGGGATGCGTGGATTTATTATGGGCTGGCAATGGCGGGGGCATTCATGTTTGTGCTGGACAGGCTGAAGATGAACATGCCTCCCCTCCTCCTGCACACGCTATCCTGGGCGGCACTGATTTTCCCATTGCTGTTGAGCGGTATTCTGGCGCAGGCTTCCTCCTGATTGGCTGGGCGGATTCCTGCTATGGAGCGCGGCAAAATACAGGGAAGTTGAAAAAATAATATTTTGTGGTTGCAATATTGGGAAGAGGATGATAAATTCTGCCCCGCAAGCACGTTCTGCGTGCAGGCAAGTGGCTCGGTAGCTCAGTCGGTAGAGCAGGGGATTGAAAATCCCCGTGTCGGCGGTTCGATCCCGTCCCGAGCCACCATTTTTTCTCCCAATTTCTAATCCCTCCTTTTTATACGGGAAGTAGCTCAGCCTGGTGGAGCGCCTGCTTTGGGAGCAGGATGTCGCAGGTTCGAATCCTGTCTTCCCGACCATTTTAAAGCCTGTGGATCAAATGATTTACGGGTTTTGTTTTTTGAGCTGTTCTCTGGTGGTTGTCCGTAAAATAGATGGAGTGGAAGCGGGGCATGCCTGGAAAGATGAAAAACACCCCTGTTGCGGCGGGGCGGCCGAACCTGCAGCCAGTTAAAAAAGCCGGAAATCTTTTGTGTCCGAAACAACGCGGACAGAAAGGCGATGCAAAGTTCTTGTAACACCCGTGTGCTGACGAAAGCCTGGTCCCGGCGGCCCGGATTTTTTCTGACGGCGGGGCGGATGAATAAGATTTGTTAATGTGCCGGGCTGAAAAACGGTGTAAAGAAAACCGCCGCGGGGTGGGAGGTGCGGCGGAATGGAGAAAATGATAGATGATAGAAATAGTTTTATTTCTTTTTTAGTATATAATATTCGGCCAGGACGCCCTGATTGACTGTGCCTTCTTTGTCTGACAGCATTACTTTGCTTCCATCAAGTATTTTATAATAAGATTTTTCATTGGAAGAGGATTGGGCCAGTTCCATCAGGCGGCCATTGATGAAATGATAAGAGCCTTTTGATTCGAAAATAGCGTCTTTTTCTCCTATGTATTCGCTTCTCAACACATAAGTGTTATCGTTGTTTAATGTTAACGCCGTCCTGATTCCTTCACAATCGGCAGCAGGAAGAATTCCTTCATAAGTGCCGTAAAAATTTAAATTCTCCAACTGTTTTTCTGTTTTTGTTTCGCCGCTCTCAATTCGAGAATGATGATTTTGGGGGGAATCACAGCCGGTTATGGCAATTAAACATGCGGTCCATAAAAAATTTATTTTCATGACAAGTTTTTTTCAGCTGGTGGTTTGTAACGTGCGATGCTTGATCCAATGGGGCAGGGAAGGGAGTACGTTCGTTTCCTGTTTTTCCGGTTTTGCCGTAATATGATGAAAGTCTATGGAAGGGTCAAGATATTTTCTTTTCATGGAGCCCGCGAGTATTGATGAATGCCGGATTAAGTAATTTATCCCGTTTTTATTCAACTTTGCCGGAAGAAGAGTTTTCTAACCGGGATTGAGTGTTTTGCAGTCCGTTTTGCGAAGATGTTGTTTTTTTTGAGGGGAGCCGAGTGTCTGGGGAAGCCCCCTCTTTGCAGATATTGCCGAGAAGGCTGGATTTTTTTGCTTGAGATTAGGAAGAAGGATTGCAGAGTGGCTTGATGAGGCCCGGCCGACAAAAGACATTTTCCGTTTCCTGGCTGGCGGGGTTGAGGTGGTCGTTTGGCGGGTATGTAACGGGAACACTTCTGGCGGTGGGTGCGGGGGCGCTGGATTTTCCCTTGCTGGCGCAGGTGATGCTTTTGGCCGCGGCGGTTTGTTTTGCCGCCTCTCTTGTTTGTGCGGGAGCGTGTTTCCGGGGCAGCAAGATTGCCCGGTGGTACTTGCTTCTTGTCCTCGTGATGATTATGGTTGCGGTTCTGTTTGGGAATGGAGGCGGTTAATTAGTCATTTGTATATCTTTTGATTGACCGCGTGCGCGCGTATGTATACTTTCCGGTCATGCTCCTTCGATTCTTATCGAGTCTCTTTTTTGCGTCCGGCATTGTTTTGACCGCTCAGGCGAATACCCAGCCTTATCCGGATTCCGATTCTTCTGACGGATACGATACCGGTTTTTATGCAGAGGCTTATTCCGGCGGCTACGACAGCGCTCCGGCTCCGGCGGGGGAATCCGCCTCCAGGCCTGTTTTCCCCACGCAGTCCTATTTTGAATTGCTTGGCCCCATGGATTCCAGAAACGGGCGCGGAAGCGTGGATATCCAGAATTGGATGACGGATTTGAATTTGTGCAGGATGTCCAGCGGTTCCTGGAATTTTTCTTCTACGGCGGCCTTGCGTCTGAGCTGGTTTAATGGAAAAGGAGCGGATGAGATGGATGTGGACCGGCTGTACACGATTTGGCTGAATGTGAACGCCTCCTATGCCATCACGGGGAAGACGCGCCTGGTTTTCGGTGTGACGCCCCAGATTTCCACGGATTTCGATACATGGACGAGCCATAATATTTTCTTGGGAGGCCATGTTCTTCTGGCAGGCCCCTTGAACGACCGGTTCAGCTATGGAATCGGCATCGGCTGTTATCCGCAGCTTGGGGATTATCCTTTCCTGCCCCTTATCCAGTTTAAATGGGAAGCTTCCCGCAATTGGACGCTTCAGCTGGAAGGGGCCCGCCTTTCCTATATCAACAAGGTGAGCGATGGGTTGAAGTGGGGACCCTTCGTTTCCGTGGTGTCCGGCACATGGACGATTCACCATGACCGCCGCGTCCGCCAGTTTGCATGGATTTCCGGCGTCGCCGGCATAGGCGCCGATGTGGGGTTGGGTCACTGGGGCAGCGTGCGCCCCAGGCTGGTGGCGGATGTCGGTTTTTCCTTCGGGAATTCCGGCACTATCAAGACAAGCAACGGAAGCCATGATTTGGAAAAATACCATTATGACCCCGGTTTTTATTTGCGTGCGGGGCTGCTATTTGAGTTTTGACCGGCCAACAGGATTAGCGAATACATGACAAAGGCCTCCGGTGCGTTGAATGTGCCGGAGGCCTTTTACATATGGGGACGTTTGAAGCCGGGACGGTTCCCGGAGGCAGTCAGGCTTCTTCAACGGAGGGTCTGCCCACGGAGTGGTATTCAAATCCTACGGCCCGGAGGTTTGCCGGGGAGAGGATGTTTCTTCCGTCAAAGATGATGCGGTTGCGCATGACTCCGGCGAGTTTCTGCAGATCCGCATTCGCATATTCGCTCCATTCCGTGGCGATGACCAGAACTTCCGCATCCCGGGCGCATTCGTACATGTCTTCCACCAGTTTGACCCCCATAGGGTTCAGAATGGGGGCCGCCGTGTGCATGGCTTTGGGGTCCGTAGCGGTGACAATGGCTCCTTCCCCGCAGAGTTTTTCACATAGTTTCAGGGCGATGGATTCCCGGACGTCGTCCGTGTTCTGTTTGAAGGCAAGGCCCCAAACGGCTATCTTTTTGTCCTTGAGGACCCACAGGCGGTCCCGAATTCTGTCCAGGAAGTGGATATGCTGGGTATCATTGATGTGTTCCACTTCCTCCAACAGGGTGAAGGAAATGCCCAGCGTGCGGCTGATGTTGATGAAGGCTTTGACGTCTTTCGGGAAGCAGGACCCGCCGTAGCCCAGCCCCGCGTTGAGAAAGTGGCGTGAGATGCGTTTGTCCATGCCGATGCCTTCCGCCACCAGTTCCACGTCTGCGCCCGTTTTTTCACAGACCTTGGCGACAGCGTTAATGTAGGAAATTTTCAGAGCCAGGAAGGAGTTGGCTGCGTGCTTGATGAGTTCCGCGGAGTTGACGTCCGTTTCCAGAATGGGGGCATGAATGGGCTGGTAAACGCGCTTGATGACGTTCATGGCCTGTTCCGAGTTGGCTCCAATGACAATGCGGTCGGGGTGCAGCAGGTCGTCCACGGCGCATCCTTCCCTCAGGAATTCTGGATTGGAGACAATGTCGAACTGAACATTCGGCCCCGCATAGTGCTTGATGGTCTGGCTGACTTTTTCCCCGGTTTTGACGGGTACGGTGGATTTGTCCACAATGACCTTGTATCCCATTTCTGGTTGGAGCGCCTGGGCGATTTCCCTGGCCACTTTTTCAATGTAGGTCAGGTCCACGGAACCATCCGTATTGGGCGGCGTGGGCACGGCGATGAAGATGACTTCGCTTTCCGCAATGGAAGCGGCGATGGAAGGGGAAAATTCCAGCCGCCCCACGGCTACGTTTTTTTTCACGAGCTCTTCCAGCTTGGGCTCGTAAATGGGGATGGCCCCGGATTGAAGAGTACGTATTTTTTCCGTATTATTATCCACGCAAATGACGTGATGGCCCATTTCGGCAAAACAGGTGCCTGTGGTCAGCCCCACGTAACCACTGCCGATAATTGTTAAATTCATAGTGTTAGCGTAAATATTGGTAAAAACTTAACTGTATGGAAAAGTAAGAGCAGTCAACCCCTGAGCATTATGGGATAGGGAATTTTTTCTGTCAAAATAAAAAGTTCCTGATTGAGCGCCTCCTTTCCTTGTGGTATAACCGTGACCAGACAGGAAAATATCTGTTTATTTTAATTTGAACGTTATGAAAACACCTATCACCGTTACCGTTACAGGAGCCGCCGGCCAAATTGCCTATTCCCTTCTGTTCCGTATTGCCTCCGGCAGCATGCTGGGGCCGGATCAGCCGATCAACCTGCGCCTGCTGGAAATTCCCCCGGCCATGAATGCTCTGGAAGGGGTGGTGATGGAGTTGCGTGACGCCGCGTTCCCGCTGGTTAATGAAATTGTCCCGACCAGCGATCCTGATGAAGCGTTCGCCGGCGCCAACTGGTGCCTGCTGGTAGGCTCCGTTCCCCGCAAGGCCGGTATGGAACGCAAGGACCTGCTGGATATCAACGGCAAGGTGTTCATCGGCCAGGGGCAGGCCATTGCCCGCAGCGCCGCCAAGGATGTGCGCGTGCTGGTGGTCGGCAACCCCTGCAATACGAATGCCCTTATTGCCATGCACAATGCGAGCGGCGTTCCCTCCGACCGCTTTTTTGCCATGACTCGCCTGGATGAAAACCGTGCCAAGAGCCAGCTTGCGGAAAAGGCCGGCGTCCATGTGACGGAAGTGACCAACATGGCCATCTGGGGCAATCATTCCTCCACCCAGTACCCTGATTTCACCAACGCCAGGATTGGCGGAAAGCCTGTGACGGAAGTCATCAAGGATACGGAATGGCTTAAGGGCGATTTCATTACCACCGTGCAGCAGCGCGGTGCCGCCATTATCAAGGCACGCGGCGCTTCTTCCGCCGCTTCCGCCGCTTCCGCAGCCGTGGATACCGTCCGCAGCCTGGCTACCCAGACTCCGGAAGGCGACTGGTATTCCGTGGCCGTTTGCTCCGACGGTTCCTACGGCATTGAAAAAGGTCTTATCTGCTCCTTCCCGGTCCGCACCACCAAGGATGGCGGCTGGGAAATCGTGCAGGGGCTGCCGGTTGATGCGTTCTCCCGTGAAAAAATTGACGCTACCGTTAATGAACTGAAGGAAGAACGTGACGCTGTTTCCTCTTTGTTGAAGCATTAATGTTGATTTGCTCTTGCGCCGGGTTTCCCGTTTTCGGGAAGCCCGGTTTTTTATGTCCTGAAGATTCCATAAACCTCATTTTCTGCGGGACAGAAGTTTTCTTCCGTGTTAAAAAAAACGATGGATGCAGCATCCGCTAGTTTATGGATCAGGACCGCATATTATACAGAGGAGAGGCTTTTACGCTGACCGGAAATTCCTTGCGCCAGGATGCCGCGCATTGGGCGGAGGTACAGCCGGACGGTCAGGTGAAAACCATGAAAAACGGCCGCTATTCCGAGTGGAGCATTGTTCCGGAAGCCGGGAACGCCCCGCATTACCGGGGAAATTTTGAAGTGCTTAATCAGGCTTACGGCCTGGCGTTGCATGAGGCTGGAGCCCTGCTTAATGAAGAAGGAACGTTCCGGACGGGAGCCAACTGGCCTACTGTGTGGACCCGGGATATTTCCTATTCCACCCATCTGGGATTGGGGTTGTGGAATGTCCGTGCCTGTATGAACAGTCTGAATGCACGGGTCCGGAACGGGGAGGTGGAGCAGGATACCGGCACGGGCGGTTCCTGGCCCATTTCTTCCGACCGTGTGGTGTGGGGGATGGCTGCGTGGGAAGTTTACTGCCTGACGGGGGATGCCGACTGGCTGTCCCTTTCCTGCCGAGTGATGGAAAAGACATGCATGAGGGATGAACAGGTGCTTGCGGCCACGGGCGGCTTGATGAAGGGGGAATCGTCCGTGCTGGACTGGAGGGATCAGAGCTACCCTGCGTGGATGACTTCTGCCGATATTGGGGATTCTTGCAGCCTGTCCACCATGCTCCTGCATGCGGAGGCCCGCAAGATTCTGGCGCGGATGTTCCGGGAGCTGGGGCTGGAGGAGAAGGCCCGGGAGTGGGAGGAGAAGAGCGTTTCCCTAGCCGCGGTTATTGAGCGTTTTTTCAGGATTCCGGAACATGTCCTGTACGGGCAGTACCTGTACGGGCGCGGGTATCCCGTACTGTCGGAGAAGGTGGATTCCCTGGGCAATCTGCTTTGCGTCCTTCTGGGACAGGCTGGCGGTTCCCATGCCGCCGGGATGGTTGCCTCCCTTCCTCATGGCGTTTATGGCATTCCCTGCATCCATCCCCAGATGCCTGATAGCGTGCCCGCCTACCACAACCGCGCCATGTGGCCTTTCCTGGAGGGCTATTATGCGCAGGCCGCAGCGGCGGTGGAGAATGAATCCGCCCTGGCGCTGGCGGTCGCCTGCATGGTCCGCGCCGCCCTGTTGTGCGGCACGAACAAGGAAAATGTCCTTCTGGAAACGGGGCTGGATGAGGGGCTGCTGCTCAGTTCGGATAGCCAGCTCTGGAGTATTGCCGGCATGCTGGGCTGTTTTTACAAGGGATTGTTCGGCATCCGTCTGTCTCCGGATTCTCTGGAATTCCGCCCTTGCGTTCCAAAGTCTTTTGAAGGCGTTCATGAGTTGTCCGGGCTGGAATACCGCGGCATGACGGTAGATGTGTTTCTGCAGGGCTGCGGGCACCGGATAGCGCGGTGCCTGGTCAACGGGCAGGAGGCCCCTCCCGTCCTTTTGCCGGGCATGAAGGGGCGCGTTCTTGTGAAATTGGAGCTGGACGGCGGAGAAGAGGATGAAGGGGCGGTGAATTTAACCCGCATGGGCAGCAGCCTGGAGTCTCCTGCGTGGAAAGCGGCGCGCCATGGCATTGCATGGGAGTCTGTGGAAGGAGCCGATTATTACCGTGTTTACCGGAATGGCATTCCTGTGTCTCAAACGGAGTACTGCCATTATATCCCCGCTCCCGGCCGGGGGGACGTGTCTTTCCAGGTGATGGCGGTCGCTCTGGATGGGAGGGAGTCTTATCTTAATGAACCCAATGATTATCCTTCCGCGGATTCCCGCATGGAGACGCGCCCCTGCGGCTTGAGCGGGGATGAAGTCTGGTTTTCCCGCGTCACGGAATCCCCGGACGCTCTTTGTTACAATGTCAATATAGACAAGCCCGGAGTGTACCGGGTGGACGCCTTTTTCTCTAACGGCACTTATGATGTTTCAGACGGGAATACCTGCGCCCTGCGCAGTCTGTACCTGAACGGCAGGCGCGCAGGCACGCTGGCTTTCCCCCATACGTCCCGTTCCGGAAACTGGGAGTATTTTATTTATTCAACGGCAGTGGAAGCGGTGATGACGCCCGGTCCCTGCCGTGTGGAAGTGGTGTATGATTCCTTTTCCGAAAATATGAATCGTCTGGTGAATGATATGGTGATAAAACACCTTCGGTTTACCCGTATATCCTGATATTAGTTCATGAATGTTATGTCGAAACGTTTTTTTGCCTTATTGCTGGTTCTGGGACCCGGGATATGGAGTGTTCCTGCCATGGGGATGGATGAGGAGTCAGCTTCCAGGGCATCTGTTCCTGCCTCCTCGGACAGGGAGGGAGCGGAGTTTACCCGTCTGCCCGTCAGCTGGACGGTTAATCCCAGGGATGCCGCCAATGCCCGTGCCGCCTGGAAAACGCTGAGCGCCTATCATCGGGGCAAACCGAAGTCTTCCAGAAAATTGCATGTGGTTTACGTAACGTTCAAGGACAGGCCTGCCCTTGAAGGATACCGGGAACGGTATGATCATATTCTGAAGAATATTCAGGCATATTATGCGGACCAGATGCAGGCCAACGGTTTCCCTCCGCTCACATTCCAGCTGGATTTGGATGAACGGGGCAAGCTGGTTATTCATGATGCCTATGTGGATAAACCCATGAGCGAGATGAGCGTGCAGAGCTCCGGCCCCGTCTCCCGGGAAGCCGCCAGGAAGGTGCTGGCTTCCAAGGGGATTGATATTGAGAAGGAACATGTGCTGGTCGTTTGCCAGCTTCCGGACGGCGTGGGTCCTTATTACGGCGGCGGCTTCAGCCACCAGGGCACGGGGTGGACCTGTGACCAGGAAGGGCTGGATCCCGCCAGCTTTCTGGATACGGAAATGATGCAGGGCGGCCGTTTCAAGGTGACCAGGGGAAAGAACGCCACCATTTACATAGGCGGTACGGCCCATGAATTGGGGCATTCCTTCGGCCTTCCCCACACGGGCGACGGATGGAATTACCCCGACGCCGGAGCTTCCCTGATGGGCCATGGCAATTCCACCTACGGCGACGAGCTGCGCCATGAAGGGAAGGGTGCCTATTTGGCGCCGACGGATGCTTTGAAACTGGCCAGTGTTCCCCTGTTCAACGGGGTGGAGACGGAACTTCCCGCAGACGCCTCCTTCGGGCGTATGCTCGGCAAGTATGTCCCGGGGTCTTTTGAACGGCTGGAGGCCATTCCCGTTAAAGACGGATTGCGGCTGAAAGGGAGGGTTCATCTGACGCGCCCCGCGTATGGCATTGTTGCCCATTTGGATCCGCCCGGAGGTTCGGATTATGATTCCAATGCCGTGGGCGCTTCTCTGGATGAAAAGGGAGAGTTTGATCTCACCATCTGCAGGCCGGGATATAAGGGTGGTTTTATAGAAATGCGGGTGGCCGTATTGAATTGCGACAGCACGCGCAGCATGATTACTCTGCCCGTGTGGATGGATGCCCGGGGAGCCAAGGCCCCTTCTCTGGCCCAGATCGTTTATTTCGGGGATGTTCAGAATCTGTGGATACGGGGCCGCACGGAAGAAGCCCGGAAGGCGCTGGCGGAAGTGGAACGCAGGCATGGTTCCCGTTCTGAAGTGAAAGAATGGCTCCCTGTCTGGAAGCGCGCTCTGGGGCGCCAGGAGCCCGCGCTGGAAGTTGTTCCGGCGCAGATTCCTGCGGCAACCGCCAGTATCAGCCTGAATGACTGCAAGCCTTCCGTAGCCCAGGTGGGGTGGGCCGTTCCGTTGTGGGATGTCCTGTTCCCGTCGGATTTGGGGCCCGTGCCTTTCTTCCGGACAATCGGAAGGCCGGAACGTTTCATTCTGGCTCATGCCCCGGCTGTTTTTGCCTATGACCTGGATGGGCGCTGGAAAGAGTTCCGCGCTGATGTGGGGCTGCCCTTCGGCTCCCGCGGCAGCGTCAAATTCAGCGTGTATTTGGACGGCAGGAAGCTTATGGAATCCCCTGTGCTCAAGGACGGGGACTCCATTCCCGTGAAGACGGCGGTAGAGGGCGGCAGGAAGCTGGAAATCCGCGTGGATGACGCCGGAGACGGCAATGCCGCCGATTGGGGCATTATAGCCAACGGCATGCTGACCCGGTAAATTTTCTGCCCCCACTGGCGGAGAAATGTGACATTAGGCTTGTCTTTTGCCCTTTCTCATAGTGTTCTGTGGGCTAGCCATGATTGGGACGATTGCAAAGCTATGGGGTGCGGCGGCGCTGGTTGCCGGGGCTTCCCTGTTTGCAGAAACGGCTGCGGAGCAGCCGCCCGTCCCTTCCTCTGAAACCGGGCAGGAAAATGCCGGAGGGAAAATGGCGGGCAATCTGCTTTCCGGCACTCTCATGCCGCAGATTCCCTCCAATATTTCCATTACCAATGACGGCGCCATCAGGGTGGAGGAATCCAGGAAGGTTATTTTTGAAGGACCGCATGTCCACATGGTGACGGATACCGGGGTGGAGGTATTTGCGGATTATGCCCAGGCGGATATGGACCAGGGCAAGGTGTTTCTGAAAGGGAACCTGGCCATTTACCAGAGTGACGGCAGGACAAGGACCAACAGCCTGGTACGCGCCGACAGCGCGGAGTTTGACTGGGAGAACGAAGTGCTTCTTACGGATGCCATCCGTGCGAAGATGGAGGGATTGATTCTGCGCAGCGGAAAGTTTGAATCCCGGAAGGATGCCGCCGGCAACACTTACCTGGAAGCCCGCAATGCCTCCGTCACGGCGGAAGACATCAGCGAACCTCTCACCTGGATTTCCGCCGACAGGATACGAGTGTATCCGGAAGACAGGTTTTCTTTCAAGAACCTGACCCTTTATTACGGTGGCGTTCCCTTCTTTTATTTCCCCTACCTCAGCCATTCCCTTAATCCGGAAGTTGGCTATCTTCCCATCCCCGGCATGCGCTCCATCTGGGGGCCTTACCTCCTGAATGAATACGGGTTCCTGATGGGGAAAAAATGGTCGGACAACGGCATGCCTTCCGCGGATTATCTGGGAACCCTGCATGCAGATTACCGCACCCGGCGCGGTTTCGCCTACGGATTGGACATCCGCGACGTGCTGCTGGAAAAGGATTGTCCGGACATGACGGGGCTGTCCTTTTACAAAACCCATGACAAGGGGGTGAAAATCAACGCCGGTGATGATGAGTACCGTGAGCATCTGGACCCGGACCGGTGGAGGTTCGCGCTCCAGCAGATGTGGAGCCACAGGGTGAATCTCCGCACGGACTGGCGGTTGAAGGCCAACATCAACATGTTGAGCGACGAGTACATGCTCCGCGATTTTTATCCGGAAATTTATCAGCGCAATTCTTCTCCGGACAACACGGTGCTTCTTTCCCGTACGGACGATACGAATGATTTTTCACTGTTGCAGCGTTTTGTCCCCAATAATTTCTACATAGCGGACCAGCGGACGGAGTTCAGTTATGAGCGTATCAAGTCCCCCGTATTCCGTTCCCCCGTCATGTATGAAAGCCGCACCAGCTTCGCTTTCCTCAAGCAGTACGTTCCTCCGTTCATGCGGACGGAAATCCGGAACATGCTGGACGGGATGGCCCCCGGAACTTCTTCCTATGATTACTGGGCCCGAATGCTGATGACGGACAGCTACAGCAGGTTCCACTCCTTCCATGAGGTTTCCGTTTCCAAGAAAATCATGGGATTCCTGAACCTGACCCCCAAAGTGGGCGGAGGCTATACGGGATATTACGGCGTGGAGGACTACAAACCGCTCAACCAGGGAATTTTTTACGCCGGAACGGATGCCGATTTCAAATTCTCCCGCCGTTATTCTTCCGTATATAGTGATTCCTTTGGGCTGAACGGCATGAACCATATTGTTCAGCCCCATTTTACGCTGGCGTATGTCAAAACCAACCGCCTGAGCGAGCTTTATCCCCAGATTGACGGCGATACCCCCACGACCAATCCCCCATCCTTGAGCATAGGCAGATACACGGAGATTGATTCCCTGTCCACGGGGCTTGTCTTCCGGTATGGATTGCGCAACATGCTGATGACCAGCCGGGACGCTAATTCCCACCGCTGGTTTTCCTGGGATGTGTTCATGGATGCCTATCTGCATGATCCCGTCAACCAGCGGGATTTTTCCAACCTTTTTTCATTCATGCGCTGGAATCCCGTTCCCTGGATGGAATACCGGTCGGAAATGCAGGCTCCCGTTTTGGGTAAGGACAAGATTTCCGGCTGCCGTGAATACAACAACTCCCTGCGTTTCATGCCATGGCGTTCCACGGAGCTCGTCGTGGGGCACCGTTATTTGAACCAGCATTCCCTTCTGGAGGACAGCAGCCAGCTGGATCTGCGTATTTTGCAGCGCTTTTCGGAAGCCTGGGCTTTCAGCGGCAAATGGCGTTTTTCCCTGTTGGACGGCAAGCTGGACATTCAGGAATACAATGTGTACCACAATATGGGATCCTGGTATTTGGGCGTGGGCGCTTTCGTTCGCAAGAACGGGAACAAAAACGAATTCGGGCTGGGCATCAGCTTTACCATCCAGCAGACCGGGGATTATATGCCGGTCAAATTCCTTTGATGTCCGGAAAGGACACGGTTTTTTGCGAGGTTTTTCCCGGAAGCTTTTTCCTTTTTCAGAGGATTCGCGTTTTGAGAATGGGTTCTGCCCGGTGCGGGGTGTTGCTCCGGAGAGGGAAAGATATGTAGCTGGTCGGCAAGAGGCGGAAAGCCATGCGGTTGGAAGGGTGGGGAGCGGCCTGTTTCCAGCGTGCCGGACAGGAAGAAGAGGAAGGAGCCGCTGCCGCGCTTGTGCCGGAACCTTGGCTTGCATTCCGGCAGGGAAACGGGGAAAATGCCAGGGCATGGGGCAAGCTGCGGCGGAAAACCGTCCGGCTTCCTGCACGAATAATCATAAATGAATATGAACGCTCAGGAATTGATCGAGACGCTGGAATGGCGTTACGCCACCAAGGTATTCAATCCGGACCGCCGCATTCCGGCGGAGGACTGGGAAGCCCTTCTGGAATCCCTGCATTTGAGCCCTTCCTCCCTGGGGCTTCAGATGTGGAAGTTCCTTGATGTCCGGGATCCCGCCGTGCGTTCCCGGCTTAGGGAAGTTTCATGGGGACAGCCCCAGGTTACGGACGCTTCCCATCTGGTGGTTTTCTGTGCCCGCAGGGATTTCAAGCCGGAAGACGTGCAGCGCTATCTGGAACGTATTGTGGAAGTGCGCGGTGTTGCCATGGACTCCCTGGACCAGTACCGCGCCCGCATTTTTGAACTGGTGGGTTCCAAGTCTCCGGAAGTGCTGAAAGCCTGGCTGGAACGGCAGGTGTACATCGCCCTCGGGTTCATGATGAGCTGCGCCGCGGATCTCCGCGTGGACACCTGCGCGCTGGAAGGGATGGATCCGTCCGCCTATGACCGCATTCTTCATCTGGAAAATTCCCCTTATTACACGCTTTGCGCCCTGGCTCTGGGTTACCGGAATGAAGAGGCGGATAAGTACGCCCGTCTGGCGAAAGTACGTTTTGACCGGGATGAAGTCATTCCGGTCATCTGACGGAGTTTCTTACTAATCCCCGGTTTCAAGCAGTAGCCGCATGTCTTCCGGCAGGGGGGCTTCCGCGGTGAAGGTTTCTTCATCAAACGGAAATTCCAGCCGGCAGGCATGCAGCGCGTGGCGCGGCAGAACCAGCCGCTCCTCCAGTTCCCGGCTCCATCCGTGCTGGATGTATTCCAGATAGCAATGTTCGGACGGGCCGTAAATTTTGTCACCCAGGATGGGATGTCCCAGGTGCGCCAGATGCACGCGTATCTGGTGCATGCGTCCCGTTTCCGGAATGCACCGGACCAGCGCCAGGGGGCCCCGGCGTGTATTCCATGTCCGTTCTTTCCGGAAAACGGTAGTGCATGCTTTTCCGGCTGGGTGCACGGCCTGTTTGACCCATATGCGGCTTTCCGCGACTTCCCCCTGTCTTAAAATGGGGGCGGTGCATGCTGTTTCCGTCCATTCAGGCCATTCCTGCACGATTGCCAGATATTCCTTGTGTATCAGGCGCCGCTGCATGGCTCTTCCCAGCTCTCTGGCCGCCCTTTTGTGTTTGGCAACCAGCGTCAGACCGCTGGTTTCCCTGTCCAGTCTGTTGACCAGGGAGAGGGCGGCTCCGTTGGCTATTTCATAGCTTAGCAGGGCTTCCACGCCTTCCAGGAGGCAGGGTTCCTTTTTCCCGTTGGACGGGTGGACGATGAGGGGGGCTCCCTTGTCCACCACAATCCAGTCCCCGGATTCCGCCGCCACCTCAAAGTGTGGAAAACAGGCAATTGGTGCTTCGGAAATGGGAATCCACATGGCGGATGGGAGGTTTACAGCGCATCCGGACGGATAGGCGCCCATTCCCCCGGTTTCAGGTTCAGGCTGTCCAGATGCAGGGAGCCGATGGACACACGGCACAGAGATAAGACGGGAGCGCCTACGGCAGCCAGCATGCGGCGAACCTGGTGGTATTTTCCTTCCGTAAGCGTCAGCAGGGCGCGTCGCGGTTCCCGGATTTCCAGAAGGGCGGGGGCGCAGGGGCGGGTTTCCCCGTTCAGCGTGAGGGTTCCGGAGGCGAACAACTCCACGGCTTCTGTCGGAATGTCCTCCTCCGTGACGGCTTCGTAAACTTTGGCGACGTGATGGCGGGGGGAGGTCATGCGGTGGATGAATTTTCCGTCGTCCGTGAGGAGAAGCAGGCCGGAAGTTTCTTTGTCCAGCCGTCCTACGGAAGAAACCGCAGGGTTCCTGTGCCGCCACTGGAAGGGCAGCAGGTCGTAAATCAAATCCCCCTCCCCGTCGTCATGGCTGCAGGTGTACCCTTCAGGTTTGTAAAGGGCGGCGTACAGGCCGTCCGGGAATTCCACAGGTTCTCCGTCCAGCAGGATGCCTTCCGCCTGCACCTTGTCCGTGGGGGAGGAGCATGGTTTTCCCTTGAATGTAATGGAGTGGCGTTTGATCCAACCCGGTGCTTCCCTCCTGGAACAATATCCGTAGCGGGATAAAAGGGCATCCAGTCTCATGCGGCATATTTTTTCCTAACGGGAACAAAAAACAAGGTTGAAGTATGCCTCCCCGGCTGATAGCATTAAACTATTACATGCGGGGCCGCCCTGGTGGGGCGCTGCCGTTGTTCACCATTTACGCTTATATAGTTCCATGATTGAAACGATTACAGAAGAACAGTTGACTCCCCAGCAGGCCGAATTTTGGGTGCGCGCCCGCCAGGCGGTGGACATGAACAATTATCCCTATGCCGTCAGCCTGCTCAAGGCCCTGGTAAAGCAGCTCCCCGGTTTTCTGGAAGGCCGCAAGGCGTTGCGCGCCTGTGAAATCAAATTGAATCCGGAGGCCAAGAGAGGGGGGCTGTTCAGCGGCATGAAAATCAGTACCAGCAAGCTCACTTCTTCCAAGAAGGACGCGGCTACCCAGCTTTCCGCTCTGGAAGACGAATTGGAAAATGATCCTTACAGCATTCCGGTAAACGAGGCCCTGTACACGGCTGCCATGGAAGTAAATTTCCCGGATCTGGCCGCTTTTGCTCTGGAGACCGTTCGCCAGGGGCATCCCGGCAACAAGAAAATGCTCCACATGCTGGCCTCCCATTACGTTTCCCGGGATATGCCGGCCCAGGCTGCGGAAGTGTACCATGACCTTGTGAAGCTGGATCCCACGGACAGTGTGGCCGTAAAGAGCGAAAAGGACTGCATGGCGCGCGCCACGATGCAGCAGCAGAAGTGGGAGGAGGCTAAAAGCTTCCGGGACGTGATGAAGAACTCGTCGGAAACGAACACCCTGGATAAGAGCGACAAGAAAGGGCTCACCCGTGCGGAACTGGAAGAGCGCCTGGGGCTTCTCTCCGCCCGTTACGCCCAGAACCAGCAGGATCTGGCCGTCGTGCGCGACATTGCCGGCGTTTATGAACAAATGGAAGATTGGGCCAATGCCTATTCCTTCTATAATTACGCGTTTAGCCTCAGCAACAATGATATTTCCCTGGAAAACAAGGCCTCGGAAATGAATGAGCGATGCCGCAAGGCCCAGGTGGAGGAAATCCGCCGCCGCGCTGCCGCGGAGCCGGATAATAAGGAACTTCAAGAACAGCTTGCCCAGTTCAGCAAGGAAGCTGCGGAGCAGCAGGTGGCCTTGTGCCGCCAGCGTGTGGAAAACAACCCCACGGACCCGCAAACCCGTTTTGAGCTGGGCCAGGCCCTCTTCGACTGCGGCAATTACACGGAAGCCATTCCGGAACTCCAGCGCGCCCGCAACAACCCCCATATCCGCATCCGCGCCATGCTGTTGCTCGGCAAGTGCTATGACGCCAAGAACATGCATGATATGGCCCTGCGCCAGCTGGAGGAAGCCAATAAGGAATTGATAGAAATGAATGACACCAAGAAGGAAATCCTTTACATGATCGGCTTGCTTTATGAAAAGCAGGGCAAGAAGGGGGAATCCCTGGCTGCATTCCAGCAGATTTACGACGCCGAGTACGGCTACCGCGACGTAGCCAGGCGCGTGGAATCCTCTTACGGTAATTAGGGGGTTCCCGTTTTGCGCCCGTAATGGGACGCCGTGCTCAAAGCCTTTGCCGGAAACGGCAAAGGCTTTGCTGTAGGAAGGTTATTTTTATTTCTGCGGACGGGAACCGTAACAGCTTTCATCCCGGCGGGCAACGGAGAGGGGCGGGCGCCCCTGTGTTTTTTCTTGTCCGTTCCGGAAGGAACTGAAAGAATGAAGACGGAACGAGCTGATGCAGGCATTGCTTACGATTGACGTTCAAGGTGATTATTTTGCGGAATGCACTGCATGCCGAGAATCCTGTGAGTATGTTGGCAGCTGGTTAAGTATGGATATCACCAACGAATACGAAAGGATGCCGGATATTGGCTGCATGGGAAAGATTGGGGGTCTTTCTTATGAAATGCCAGGGAAGGAAGTCTTATGATTCTTTTGATTGGCGGCAGCACGCATACAGGGAAAACACTCGCGGCGCAGCGGGTGCTTGAAAAATATTCCTATCCCTATTTATCCATTGACCATTTAAAGATGGGGCTGATACGCAGCGGGATATGCCCTTTCTCCCCTGAAAGCCCCGATGAAGAGCTGACTCCCTTCCTCTGGGGCATTATCAAAGAAATAGTAAAGACCGCGATTGAAAACGGCCAAAATTTAGTGGTGGAAGGTTGCTATATTCCCTTTGACTGGAAGAAGGATTTTACGCAGGCCTGCCGGGAACGGATACGGTATGTATGCCTTATTTTTTCAGAAAATTATATTCAAAGGCATTATCATGATATCCTGAACCATGAGAATGCGATTGAACGGCGCGTAGAGAGTTCTCCCGTTACGCGGGAAGAGTTGCTGCGTGAAAACAGGGGCAATCTTGAAAAATGCAGGTTCTATGGCTGTGACTATCTGTTGATTGACGAGTCTTATAACGTGGAGATCATGTTGTAGAGAACAGAGGCTTTCCATTGTCCGGGGAAGGAAAGAGAAGGTTATGCCAAATTGCTTTGTTTATAGGCGCAGGCGGTAAGAGAGAGGTTCTTCCCCCCTTCCCCTGTATTTTTTCCAGAACTGCCCGTGTCAGAGCACCTTGGAAAAAAACTCCTGCAGCCTGGGATTGGCAGGGCGGTCGATAACGCGGTCCGGAGGCCCTTCTTCCACAATTTTCCCTTTATCCATGAACAGGACGCGGGAAGCAACCTCCCGCGCGAACCCTATTTCATGGGTAACCACTACCATCGTCAGTCCTACCTGCGCCAGCTCCTTCATCAGGGAGAGCACTTCTCCCACCATTTCCGGGTCCAGGGCTGATGTCGGCTCGTCAAACAGGATGACATCCGGATTCATGACCAGGGCGCGCACGATGGCGATGCGCTGCTTTTGGCCTCCGGAAAGCTGGAGGGGATAGGAATGCCTCTTGCCGTACAGCCCAATGCGCTGGAGAAGGGCTTCCGCCTGGTCTGCTGCCTCCTTTCTGCTGGAGCGCCCCGTTTTAACCGGGGCGATGGTGATATTTTCCAGAATGGTCAGGTGCGGGAAAAGGTTGAAATGCTGGAAAACCATGCCTACGTGCTGGCGGAATTGATTGACGTCCGTTCCGGGAGAGGTAACCAGCTTTCCCTTGAAACGGATTTCTCCGGAGGTCGGTTCCTCCAGCAGGTTCAGGCAGCGCAGGAAGGTGCTTTTACCGGAACCGGACGGGCCTACGATGAAGACCACTTCACCCCGGTCAATGTTCGTGGTGACATCGTTGACTGCCGGCACGGAGTTGAATTCCTTAACCAAATGGCTGATTTGGAACATGGGAGTGTTTCCGGGATGTTCATTCATTGTTTTTCAGTTTTCTTTCCAGTTTGCCGAGCATCCAGCTGAACAGCATGACCACGGAGAGGTAAATCAGGGCCACGGCCGTCAGCGGCATGAAGGCGGTATAAGTCTGGCTCCGGATGATGTCGCCGCCCTTGGTCAGGTCCTGGAGGGCAATATAGCCGGAGACGCTGGTCTCCTTCAACAGTACGATAAATTCGTTTCCCAGGGAGGGAAGTACATTTTTAAAGGCCTGGGGCAGGATAATGTAAATCATGGTTTGGGCATATCCTAGGCCGAGGCTGCGCCCGGCTTCAAATTGTCCTTTGTCAATAGACATGATGCCGCCTCTGATGATTTCCGCCACATAGGCGCCTGAGTTGAAGCCGAAGGCCACCACGGCCACCAACACTTTGCTGACATCCACGGAGCCGAAGATGACAAAATAGATCATGAGCAGTTGAACGACCACCGGCGTGCCGCGGATGACTGTCAGGTACAGTTTGCAGAGGGTATTCAGGAAACGGAGATTGCCCGTTTTGTCATGCGTGGCGCGGATGACGGCCACCACAAAGCCAACCAGAATGCCCAGCAGAACGGAAAAGAAAGAGACCTCCACCGTCACCAGAAAGCCGTTGGTCAGGTATTTCCAGCGGCCTTCCTGCATGAAATTGACGTAAAAGGATTCTTTCAGGTCCAGCCATGTATTTTCCAGCCAGCCCCCTCCGGAAGCGTGTTGTTCGGGACCGGCAGCGGATTTAACCTGCATGGCCGCATAAGCGTTCCGTATTTCCTCCAGCTTTCCGGAGGCTTTCAATGCTGCAATGGTGCCGTTAATATCCTGAAGGAGAGCCGTATTTCCCTTGCGGACGGCAATGGCGTAGGATTCGGAAGTGAGGGGCTCCGGCAGAATTTCCAGCCGATCATTGCCCGCTACGTACATTGTTGCCGGATCCTGGTCAATGACGGCGGCGTCCACCTTGCCTGCCGCCACGGCGGCCACAGCCAGCGCTCCGTTAGGGAAGCGTTCCGGCTGCTGGATGTTCCGTGTGACGTAAATGTCTCCCGTGGCCCCGTGCTGCACTCCGATTCTTTTACCGCGGATATCTTCCCGCTTCCGGATGGGAGAACCTTTGGGAACGATGATAACCTGAGCGGCTTCCACATAGGGGATGGAGAAGTCCACTTTCCTCCTGCGTTCCGGCGTAACCGTGATTCCGGAGGCGGCTACGTCCGCCTTTCCGGAAACTACAGCCGTAATCACGGAATCAAAGCTCATGTCTTCAATGACCAGCTCCCTGCCGGTACGCCGGGCTACCTCCCGCATGATTTCCGGGTCAATGCCCAGGATGGCGTTTCCGTCCCGGAATTCGTAGGGAGGGAAAGTCGCTTCCGTCACCATCAGGATTCTGCCGTTTTCCGCCGCTGGTGCGCCGCAGCATAGGAGAAGCCAGAGCGTCAGCAGGGCTCCGAGATGATTCAGGAAGGAAATGGATGGCATGAAAGCAAGGGGGAAAAGGTGAAGTCTGAACCGGCGGGGTATATGATTTACCTGCCTGCAACGCAATAAAAAACTGTTTCCTCCCGGTTCCGGTTTGTCCTGTCCCACGGCAGGGAAGCGGAGTAGCGGGCCGGACGGAGAGGAAATGGCAACGAATATGAATGGCATGAACCCGGAAGATACCCAGGATTTTTTTGTTTATTAGCAAGAGGGAGGGAATGTATCTTGTGATAATTTTCCCGATTAATATTTCCAAAGGGAGGGAGGATCAAACTTCCTGCTTTGGTGGCGGTGTATGTTTGGTTTTGGAAAATTGTCATGCATCCGGAATGTGATGCATGGCAAGGTGCATGGCGGAACCATAGGGCTGGGTGGAATACCGCGCAAAGCAAAAAAATTTGAGGCCTTGCAGGATGAAGTATTCTGCAAGGCCTCACGAATGGGAAATTGGTCGGGTTGACAGGATTCGAACCTGCGACCCCCTGCACCCCATGCAGATTTTATCATTAAGGCAGACTAAAGTATTTTACCATATCATTGTAATTTCAATATTTTTGAAATTGGTCGTACATCTAAATTATATCTATTTAATGCTTGTGGCGTGTGGCTGACGTGTGGCTTTTCGGTGGAGTTTAGAAAAAGAGTGCATCCGCGCCTATGGCAAGTCCTCGTGTCTGGCGTGATTCTACCGCTTGGGCAGGCATGGCAACAGCTCCAACTGCTCCAACAAGTCCATTTTCATAAGCTTCCGCAAATGTCCTGAATGCGTCCGCGGCGTGAGAACACCTATTATGCAGGGGGGTATCCCGTTCAACACCATGTGCTCCTGCCGGGGCCTTCTGATAATTCTCCAGGGCATTTACGCCAGACATATATTCCACTCCGTCAATTTTCAGGGGCCGGGAGCATCGCTCGTGAAAAATGCAATGATTCAGGAGGCGCCGTACCGCAAAAATACCATTCCACACATCGGAAATGCGCGGCACTACGGACACATTGAACCCTGCTCGCCTCAAATACACGTCAAAGGTAATCCCGTGGGGATCTCTCCTCCCTGCGTCGTGGGGAACCAGATGTTTGTAAATGGGGCCAAACATCACTTCCCACTTCGTGCGGATGAAATTGATATACCACTCCAAGGGCTTTTCATTGGCCTGCAGGCAATCCATCACGTAAAACTTGCCGTCTCCCCTCACCTGCCAGAGCCAGAGAACCATATAATCAGCCATGCCAATATCCCAGGACACATAATAGGGAGCCAGATCATCCTTTTCAAACTCGGCGCATAGTCGGCCCTTGGAACGTAATGCGTCCATGTAAGAACCATAAATGGATCCCTCCACCAATGCCTGAAACGCCTCTTCCGGCGTGGAAGGATATTCCTGACGGACCAATCCTCCAAATGTCTTGTATTGGGAGGCGTACCAACGCTTCTGGGCATCATTCAGGGAAATGCCGCACCTTAACCTCAAATCCTCGAAATACTTCTGTAAATCCTCCGGGAAACTGCATCCATGCTCATCATCAGCTTCAAGGAAATACTCCGGATTCTTCCACCAGGGAAAGAAAAAAAACTTCCAATCCAGGGAAGAAAGAGGTTTGCCGACCATCTCCATGGACGCCTTGGTCATCTCGTAATTGAGGCCAAACTTTCCTCCCTCATGGGTGGATTCCCGGACAATCACGCCGTCTTTGGAAACGGCGTTCATGGCCCCTGTCACAATCTCGCGGGCTCGCAGAGGGGCGTGGGCCGCGACGTATCCAAGTTCCGAGACATGCAAAAACTGAAATGTGCCGCCGCGGAGAGATGTGCCGGCTGTAATTTTACTCCCATTGGAAAAAGACACCGTCGTTTTGGAAGGCCTGGCTTGAATCTCCCCTTTGATGAGGCGTCCTAACTCGGCCAGGGCAAGGTCTTCTTCCGTGGGATCATCCGGTACATAGTCCAAACTCCTGTAAGCCAACTCAATTTTGCCAATCTTGCCTGTTCCATCCACCAAAGTTTTATCAATGATACCGCAATGGAAATTGGACCGGAACAGGCTTATATCCAGCATCAGCATGGCCACATACGTAGAAATGCCCAACTGGCGCGCTTTCAGAATGTCATTCCTGTACCATAACTGCTCATGAAGCCGCCGCTGGGCCCAATTCAACTGGAACCTTTGCATCTTGCCCTCTTTATTGATAATCCAGTACAAGTGATTTAACCTCCACACGCGGTCGGAAAGCTGTTCTTTCAGAATCTCTATATTATTATCCATTATGCCTGAATAGCTAATAAATTGAAATCGCGGTTGCCGGAAACGCGGATGCCCACCATGGAATCGTAATTCCAGCATCCATCAGCAACTAGAGAATGCCATCCCCTTGTTAAAAACGAAGACGGGGAACGGTCCAGTACATCCCAACGGGTTCCGTCAATGCTTACCTCAACACCATCCACCAGTGCATCAGAGCCAAAGAAAAACATCACTCCGCCGCTATGCTGGCGGCGTCCAGCAGCTTCAAGAGAAATCAGGGCGTTAGTCTCCAGCACAGACACAAAATCCCTGCCTCCCGGATCCTGAAACTCATTACCCGGCGCCAGCACCTCAATAAACCGTCCATCCTCCCGCGACACCAGGGCAAACAGCAAATCCGCCTGATCCCCATTGGGCAAAACGGCTACCCCTTCGAACACCCCATCTGTCGTGTACCGGTGCCAGGCATGCACCTGGTGCATGCTATTATAAGTCATCAGCGCCAGAGCCCCGTCCCGGCGCACAAACACCGCCCGCGGCTCCGGCTTGCGCACAAAAGCAACACCCCGGCACCCGCCGCCGTCGGCCAGCACATGATCGGCAAACACCGTCAAATCGCGGGACACGAACCCGTCGCTCTCATAATCATACCCGTACTGATACACCCGTCCGCCGCCCCTCTCCACATACAGCACCTTATCGGTCGCCATCAGGGCTGGTACATCGGAAGACCCCACAAACCCGTGGCTGTCCGCCCGCGCATTGGAGTAAGTCATCACCCCCTGGCCGCCGGACACCGCCCACTCCGCGTCCGCCGTCCCCAGCAGCAGCCGGGAACTCTGCGCCATCAGCCAGCAAATCCTGTTTTGCGTTGTGGTGCTCAACGTCAAAGCCAGCGCGGAATCATCCTGCTTCCCCACCTCGAAACTGTTGAGGTCATCCGTCTTGCTTAACCACACCGTCTGCGGCTGGGCCTGCGTAGCGGCCAACACCAGGCGCTGCTGAAACACATCCACCAGGGAAGGAAACCCGTACACCCCCCGGAACGCCGCGAAACTCCACATCAACGACTCCCCGGACGGGGGAACCCCCTCCGGAACCGCGGAAACATTATCCCAAAGAGAATACTCCGCGGAAGCCGTCACCTCGGCAGCCTCTGCCTCCATCCACGCCGTGCAGGCAGGCGCCTCCAGTTGCGCTCTGGCCCGTTGGCTGACGGACCCTCCGGGCCAGGTCTCCATCCTCACCACATAAACTCCGTCCTCCGGCACTGTAAAAGATGCCTTCTCCATCGTGGAAAACACAGGCATCAACGAATAAGAACCACCGTTGCCCTCGCAAAAAGAACACACATTCAACGTTGAATTCAGCTGAATCGTCTGCCCGGCATAAACGCAGACAAACCCCTGCATCGACACGACTGTACCCGCCGGCAGAAAAAAACGATACATCTCAATCGACCCCTCCGCAAACCGGTCCAAACTCACCTCTGCCTGCTCCCATTCCAAGCGCACCATGCTCCCGGCGCCGACATCATCCGTCGTCAACCCATCGGGCTTCACCGTCAGCGTTCGTCCCTCCCTGGACACCTCAAACCCTCCGTCCACCTTGGCTCCTTCAACCAACAATGCGGAAAAAACCGGAAGCCCCTTCTTCTCGAAAAAATCGCAAAAATCACTCCCCAAAGGCAGCGTCAACTTGCGCACGTCGCTGGTAGACAGGGAATGCAGCCGCAGCACCACATCCTTCTTATAAGCATCCACCACCAGCTTATTCCCGCAGGAATCAGCCGGAAACCCCTGGCTGGGATCGGAACCATTGGAAAGCTGGGACTCATACAACATCAGGCGCAAATAACACTCCTCCCCCGCCTCGTCCCCGGTCAGCTGCAAATTGGAAGCAGCCCCCACCGGGGAATTGGACGTCCCAAGCAGCTGCCAATCCTCATTCGAGAAACGCCGCTCCACGGCATACGTGCCGTACCACTCCTTATAACAATAAAACGTCCAGGTCCCCTTGCAGGTAATCGTATTGGAATGGCAAATCACACCCTTATGAAAATGCTCCGGATAATCCGCCGGAGACGTCAGGCCGTCCACAAAATCCGCCGCCCCGTTAAAATCCCTGTCGCACGTCCACCAGGACCAATAGCTCCCCTCATTAATACACAACTTCCTGCCCGCGGCATAGGAGGAAGCCGCCGTAAACGCCTTGGCAATCACCCAGCCCTGGCGAACCACGGCCCCCGTGCTGAACCCGGTTTGCTGGGGCACCGTCACCTGGACGCGCATCACATCCCCCTCATTCACCGCCGCGTCCGCATCGGACGCATGCTCCCCGAAAGACACCCTGTAACACCCCTCATCCAGCGTCAGGCGCACCGGAAAATCCCGGAACTCCTCATACCGCCAGGGGCGGGCCTTAAACTCATAGGGAGCCAGGGAAAACATGCCCTCGTCATCCCGTTTCAGCACCATCAGCTCATGCGTGGGGCAGGCCAGAAACAACATGCTGTTCACCTGTTTGTGGCGCAAAGAGGAAACATCGTCCTGGCTCCACACGGAAGGCAGGGAGGCAACCACATCCCCCTCGGCGGACAACACGCGCAGCAGGGAAGGGGACACCTCCACAAGAAAACGGTCATTGGTGGAATAAACATAAGGCAAAATCACGGAACCTTCCAAAGCGGCAGCCACGCGCCGGAACCCGCGGCGCCGGGAAACGCCGCCCATCTGGCCCAGATCCAGATTCTCAATCCTGGAAGCCCCACGGTGAAAATTATCCAAGTCCGCCCGGACGGCGGATGTAGGAGAAAGCTCGCCTCCGTTGAAAGCGCATCGAATCATGTACCATCATTACAACAAAACGAAGGAGGATGAATACAACCGTAACTTGACTAAATCTGTATGGTTAGATTGGTGAAATACTTTGACAATCGGGATATGAAGGGATTACATTTTCCTCTATGGCAGATCAAGAATCTTCTCCGAAAAAGAAAAGTATAGAATGGGAAAAAGCACGCTGGTTTATTCTCGGTGCCTTCGTTCTCTTTATTGCATGGCCCTTCATCACATGGGGAAGCCTTGGTATAGCGGACTGGTTGTTTGAAGGAATCAATTTTCCAGAAACCTCCCGTTTCGGAATCAGTGGAGATATGTACGGAGGGTTGAATGCCTTATTTGCTGGATTAGCATTTGTAGGATTAATTTATACAATATTTAAGCAACAAGATAATTTTAATGAACAGTTTTCCGAAATGAGGAAAGATAGAGTAGATTCTATGGTTCTCAATTATACAGGATTAATACGCGATTCTGTAAAAAATTTATGTGTGTTATACGATATAATCGGAATAGATAAAAAAGAATCAGAAGGTATAAATGTTTTGAAAGACTATCAAAAACATGTTTTTACAATAAAATCTTGGTTCGAGGGGGATATAGAAAAAATGCCAACAGATAAAAAAATTGATGATGAAGTTACTCTAGTTTATCATTATTCAGTCATTATGGCTCCTGTAGCTTCTACTTGTTATTCTGCATTAAAGAAAACAATATGTATCATAGAGGATTCTCAATGGGATGAGGATTATAGAAATATATTAAAAAATGATTTATGGATGGTGGTTTCTCAAATACCTCCCATTTTTTTATCTCTTTTATATATATCGTTATTGATGATAAATAAAAAAGATGATGTTGAAAGAGTTCTTCAGTATTTTCCTTCTAATATCTATAAAGATGATTTTTTAGAAAAATATCTTCTTATTTTCTCATTTCAAAGTAAGGTTGATATGTTTAACTATGTGAAATCAAATATAAAATTTCATCCCTAAACCAACGGTTCATTCCCCACGCCGTCTAGTAATCCTGGGCGGCGTTTCTTGTCTTCCGGAGCTTCCTGCTCGTCGTCAAACTCAATCGGAGCGGCTTTACCATTATCAGGATGTACAAGATGCTCCTGTTTCGTTCCGGCAAGTACTGCGGCAATCTTTGAAAGCCCTGGTACATCCACCGGTTCCGGTTCATTGTAACCGGCCAGCTTGGAAAGTTCCCTCACCGCCTCAATCTTGCCGGGCATCTTCTTGCGCATCCCTGAATCCGTGTAGGCAACCTCTTGGCATAAAGGAGAATCTTCGCCCACTTCTCCAATTGGTGTACGCAACACAGCTGTAAGAAACTCAAGGCATTCCTGCTTGGTGGCAATCGCTGATCTGTCCAACTGGGCGTTCAATTCGTCAATCATTCGCAAAACTTCGCCATCTTTGGACAAACGAGAAGCCGCCTTGCTGGCTGCGTCATTACTCATATCCTTGCGATTGTAGGCCTTACGATAGGCGTCCGCTTTGGACAATTTTGACTCAACCAAGAGCCTGGCGAATTCCTTCTTCTTCTCTGTAGCAATAGATGTTTTATCTCTCTTAGACATGATCTTTCATCGTTCGTGTGATAGCGTCTTCTAATCGTTTACGCCCTTGTGCCGTGAGGAAATAACCTTTTTTGAATCTGCCTCCATATTGGGAGGTAGAAACGTCTCCTGCACCGCAAAGGGTATTCAGATGAAAGCACAAACGGCTGGAAGATACGGAAACGCGGTTGGTAATTTCTCCGAACCGAATGCCGGGATTAAGACCGATACAGGAAAGAATAGCGATCTGAACCGGAGACATTTTCAGCCGTGAAAAGGCTGCGGACATGATAGACATCAATTTTAACTCTGACTGCTTCATCGCCCTTCCTCCCTTCTCATATACCGTTCAAAGCAATAATCCGGCGCATTCTCGACCTGGCATACCACGTTATTGCCGCGATAGAGGCGTGAGGCAATACGGGCATCCAGATGTTCCCCGATATGCACCGGCAACAGATTGGATGTGAGCATCGTCCATTTCCCCAGTCGCCCATCGACAACACGGTTCAGGGCGGAAAGAATAGCGGGAGAAGTATTCTCCGCGCCAATATCATCCAGAATCAGCACGTACACCTCTTTAACCAAATATTCAATAAACGCCCAATCCCCGGAACGAAGCATGGAAACCACCTTCTGCCACTTCCAAAGCTGAATGGGCAACGTGGGGCGTGATTTAGTCAGCGCATCCCTGGCAGCCTCCGCCAGATGCGTCTTGCCTACCCCGGAAGCCCCCAGCAGGGACAGCCAGCGGCGCGGACGAACCTTATTAACGATATCGTTAATAAACCACTGCACTTCCCGGTGCATGGCCTGCACCTCCGGGTGAACGGACTCGTCAAACCCGCCCATATCGTACCGTACCGGCTTGTAACTGCGGACAATCCCGTCCTGGGAAGGCATCACGGAAACCTGCCCGGCCAAACGTTGAATATCATCCATCATTCGTACCTCCTTCCCGCGTTGGCGTCATTCCGCCCAGACGAACCTTGATGTCCCCGCTGCGCATTATTCGTGACCCAGGAACGGGCATACTTCCGGGCTGCCGGCTTCCAATCGGCAAGAGGAATCCCCTTGCTGTCCCGCCAGCCACGGGCGCTGAAATCATCAAAAAACGACTCTGCGCACCGTTTCAACTCGTCTCCCTTGGGAGCCATAAGCTGGGCCGCCATGAAAAGCCGCACTTCCTCCGCGTCCCGCGGGAACTGCTCTATGCCTCGGCTTACAGGTAATTTCTTCGCATTCGCATCCGTCTTCGTCTCCGTCTCCGAATACGCATTCGCATAAGTAACGGGTTGAGGCGAATCGTTACGACCTGTTACGAGTCTCCGCAGTTCGTATTTCTTGTCGGAAACTTTCAGCACTTCGTAACCGTTCGGAAGCGGCCATTTGGGCATGGACTTCCCCTGCTGATCGAACCCCAGAATCATCAAGTATGGCTTCTCATTGTGAGAATAAAGCAGAATAAGCCCCGCTGCCTCACACGCGGAGAGGCAGCGTTGAATATTGCACTCGCTCATCTTGTCGAGTTGGAGAGGATACAGCGCAGAACGGAGAATGGGCGTCCTGGCGTCATAAAGGCCATAATCGTCTGCCACAGACATCAAGCGTCGGTAGAACACCTCGGCCTCCCACGAAAGAGAGGCGACGCGCCCTGATGTCAAAATAGCATCTCTGATCAATCGTGTAGGCATAATTAACTTGCCTCCTTTCCTATTGAAAAAATATCCCCATCAATAATTGATTTAATTTTCAGAGGTTTCAGAATATAGAGACATGCGACCAGCAGATTTCTTTCCTCGGCGTAATTTGCTTCGGGAAATGCTCTGCTGTACCGTATTATCCGAACCCGTCCACCAGGTAGGACATGCAACAAGCCCCACCGTTCCGGCAGGTCATTTTCCATGATGATCCCTGGCTCGCAGATGTAATAGCGGCAATAACCCATACCTTCTTGAGGATAGACGCGGAACGGCTTTTTGAGGTCTGCTCGGAAGTCCGCCCGACTGGTTTTCGCCTCAACCAAAATGCTACCCGAACTCTTGAAACCTATAGCATCGGGCTGCTCGTTTGTAACGATGCAGCTCGGCTCAGCAATCGCCACCCGGCAACGTTGGGAGCCCAGGAGCCAGCGTTCAGCAATTTCGCACAGTTCCCGGTGCGTCCTCGGTATTAAAGATGTTGGTTTACGTGCCATATCAAAAAAGCGTCAGTTGGGGGTTGTGGTTCATATCATTCCCTCCTTCCCGTCCGCCAGGGTGCCGCCCACCTGGGCCGGTGCGGACATCAATGAGTTATGCAGATTCACACCCGTGTTCTCCCCTGCGGCGTCCGCCGCCTCTTCAAGGCCAAACGCCGCGGCGTATTTCTTGGCCTCTTTCGGGTCTTGCAGATAGCCCAGCAAAAACCGCAGGGCATCTTCCACGGTGGCTTTTCGTGTTCGGAGGTTGTCATAAAGCTGCTGAACCGCGGCGCCCTTGGTGTTGCCGTAAGCGATCAGCCCATAGTCATCATACAAGGTGCACAACTCCGCAATCATGTCGATGTTGCCCACAAAGGCGGAATACTGCGGCCTGCACCAATGAGACCGATACGTTCCGATACGGTGCTTGTTGGCCTTAGCCCAAGCATCCACCTCCGGGGGCAATCCCACGGCATAGGGTTTCCGTGCATGATCACGGGGTGGCAGGTCAAAGAGGTACTTCTTCACTCCCCCTCCTTTCTCGGCTCCCATCGGTCTATGCTTTCTCCGATATTGACATGAGAGCATTCGCAACATGGCACATCCCATTCATTGTAATCCGAATATTGGCAATTACCGCAGTACCTCTCTTTAACCTGCCACGCCCTGCACGCGGCCCGCTTCTGCCAAGCGTCCCTAATGGCATCTTCAACGCCGTACATTATCCGGGGTTCGCCGTGATAATCGCTGCATTCCTTAAAGCATTCTGTGAAGCGCATGAGGCTTTTCCGCTCTTTCAGGATGCCGCGGGCTTCCCCATAGGCCAGGATCGTTTTCTGTTCAGGCGTCAGCTTCATGCGAGCCTCCTTTCTTCTGCATGATTTCTGCCAAAGAATCCAAGTGTGCAGCGCAAAACCTAAAATATCGGGCCAATTTTTGCGCATCTTCTGGATATTCTAAACAGTGCCGGATGGAGAATTCAACGCGCAGCAGCCCGCTTTCGGGCAAGGTGGTTATCAGATTCATCCCTTCTTCGAAATTCAGTTCAGTTCTCATTGCCGACATCCTTTCATGCAAGCCGTACACCCCTGGTCAGGGCCACGCAAAGAACACTTGTCGTTTACGCAATCTTCACAGCGTCCAAAACTCAATTTAGGGGAATGAGGCGTCAGAGCATCCCAGCCTTTACGGCGGTCCTCAAACACGATTTCCACCTTGCCGGCCCTATCCAGGTCATGCACGCGGTCAATCCCGGCGCAATCCAGCGTCCGGTCGTCAATGCCCAGGGCCTTGCAAGCTCCATCCAGATACGCCTTGCAGCGCGCCAGGCAATTATCCGCGTCCGGCTTCGGTCCCTTGAAAAACCAGATCACCCGGTAATGCGTCGGCATCATCCTCCGGCCATTCAGGGCTTCATAAGTCCTGCCCCAGGCTATATTCCGGGCGCGGCTCTTGGCAGCCGTCTTCTTATAACCGGCCACAATGGCCCCCCTCTGCGTGAGAGGGGCCTTGGCATTGGGAGACAAACACCGCGGCGTGTGGGGCAAGGTAATGGTCAGCGTGGTCATCATGCCGCACCTCCTTCCACTTCCTTCACGGATCCGTCAGAAACCTTCACTTCCGCGCATCCCGCCAGCGTCTTACGCAGCCAATCCTTGGACTCGGCCACCTTGGCGCCGGCATCCGCAGCCTTACGCACGGAATGCACCAGCTTATCCAGATCGGTAATCCCAACCTTGCAGCAGGCCGTAAACGCCTGCGCCGTGATGTCGTCGGGGAACAAACCGTTAAGAATTTGAAAAGCCGCCGCGGCATCCGTCACCGTAAACGCCTTCTTGCCGGGAGCCAGGACCAGACCGGAAATCTCCACCTCGGCCCGCAGGTCTGCCTTCACCTTGGACTCCACGGCAGCCGCCCACCGCTTCGCCAGTTTGGCAAGATCGTAGGCTTCCCTCCGTTTTTCGGGAGACCATTCCTCCCAGGCCGCCGTCAAATCCCCGGACGTCACCTGCACCAAAGCCAGCTTCACCGCCGGGCAGGAAGACTGGGCCCGGCAATACCGGCAAGCCTTCTCGCTGGGCTTCAACGGGGCGTGCTCATCCTGCGCCTGCTCAATGCAGGCCCGGAAAAACGCCCGCGCCTGCTCCACGCTCTCGCGGGTGTACCGGCAAACGGCAGGCTCCTTCCGGCTCGCGTAAGGCTGCAAAATGCACACAAACACCTCGTCCACAGCTCCATCCTCAAACATATCCATCACCAGCACGGCCAGGGCGCTCAACTGCAAATTGCACTCGGCAGCCGCCACAGGCAGGCGGCCGAACTTATAATCCACCACCAAAGCCCTGCGGGTACCCACGGCAACCATATCCGGCTTCCCGGAAAACAGGCGGTCGCCGCGCTCAAACAACCGGACTTCCCGATAACGGCTGACGTCCGTACTTCCCAGGTATTTGTTGCACAGAAAATCTTCCATCTCGCGGCACCAGGCAACGGCCTCGGCGTCCTCCGGGTCTTCCGGCGTTGTCCCCTGTTCCATGCAGGCATGCAGCATGGTTCCCATGGCGGCGTCCTCGCTCTCTTCGTCGTGAGGGCATTTCCTTTCTGCATTCCAGCTTCCGGGGCAGAGGAAAAGCCGCTGCATCCCGCTCGCGCTGGGCAGCCCCTGACGTTCATCCTTGATCATTTCCATTGCGTCCATCATCGTCAACAAGTCAGGGTTAATGCTCAAAAGAACCAAAGGAAGGCACATCCTCCGGCACATCCAGTCCGGGAATACCATCTTCAACTATAGGCGAAGGAACAGAAGGGGAGGCAGGAGAAACCGAAGGAATATCAGGCTCCTTGGTCTGACTCTGCTCATCCCGTGGAAAAACATCCTTCACCCTCACCAGCCCCTCGGCAATGGAATTAAAAACCTTCCCCAGCCTGATAATCTCCGGCTTCGTCGTCTCCTCCAAACCGTGCCCCAGATTCTTCTCAAGCTGGGCCCGGGTCACGCCATACTCGCGGAACTTCGCCTCCATCGACCGGATCATATCGGGCAAGGACCGCTTATCCCCACTCTCAAGAGTCCTCCCCACTACCTCCAAAGCCTCCTCCGTCAACCAGCCCGGCAGCACTTGAAGAATACAGGCTCGAATTCGGCGGGAAGCCATATTCGCGCATAACTCATACACGTCCCGTTCGCTCTCCAGGGCAACGCGCTTCATCACCTTCCTGCCCCCCTCATACTCGTTCTTGTCGCGGGTATGATTCACGGTAAAAGAAATCTCGCGGCGCACGTTAGTTTCCTTGTCAAAGCAGAAAGCCACGCACTCGGAGACCATGCAGCCCTTGCCGTCCGCACCCTTCGGATCCCAGTGCCGGGCAACCTCCTTCCAGCCTGCCTCCGCATTCCCCCAGGCCCCGATCAGCGCCTCCGCCAGCCGGATGCTGGGCCCTTCCACCGTCGTTCCCCCGCGGGGAAAAGCATACGTGGCGGACTGCGCCAGCGTCAGCCGGGAACAAGCCTGGTTCATGCGGGTCGTCACTTCGGCCAAATCCCGCGGAAACTGCTTGGCAATCCAGATCGACGCAAGCACGGAAGTAACGGCTGCATTGCTCGTCATGGCAGCCAGGGCCCCGCCTCCGGCGGAAGCCTGAACGGCAAACGGATTGCCCGGCGCTTGATTGGAAAGTTCGTTTGTTGTATTGGTATTCACGTTATTAGTATTCTATTGGTTAGCTATTGATAACAGGCCGGGGACCAGTTGGCGCTGGCCCCGGCCAACTCACTTTATCGGTCGATTTCTCCGGTGAAGGCGGATTTCGTACACCTGCATACGGCGCCGCGGTAAATCCTGTTCTCCGGCAAATCCTTCTGTAACTTGTCGGCAATATCCTTAATCGCATTGCGTTCCGGAATATCTGCCCGGATAAGCTGATAGATGAAGAACAGTTTCCCGTCAGCCAGGCGCACACGCAGGCGCACCTTGATTTCATAGGTGGTATCTCCTTCGGCACCCCGGACAACCGGAATCGCAATGGCGAACTCCGTGGGAATATTCAGCTCGCCGCTCTTGGAACCCACGGTTTCATCATAGACCAGCTTCGTTTCTCCGTCGCTGGCCCGGTAAGCGCTCTTGAACTGAACCTTGCGATTCATATCAAACGTACTGGCAATGGTCAGCATTTCGGAAGGAGAAGGATTGGTAACGTCTTTGCTGTTCTCTTCCAAAAACTCGACAAAGTCCTTTTGAGACATGGCCTGTCCGCTATACCGATTCCAATTTTCCCATTCCGTAGTTTTATGGAGGCGCATAACAGCAGTATGGTCTCCCCACCCAAGCCCCTCTTTAGAGTGATAGTTAAAGACTGCATTTACCAGGTGATCAGAAACATAGATCACGCTCTTGACACCATTTTCAGAGTCCTCTGCTTTAACGTGGTCCACCAGAGTTTCCAAGTCCAGCAATTCCACATATCCAGCCTTGCGCGGAGGATTGCTGGACAAGCCGACCAGATGATATAGCGTGTAGCCTTCCGGCACGACGGCGGCATGACCATGCGCCACTTCCTGCACACGTACGGCTGCCAGAGTTTCTTCGTTCAAGTTATCCATATAATTTTTCTATAATGTTTATGTTGTTATACAGGGTTGTTGGAAAACTTAAGCCTGCTTCACCTTCTTGGGAGTATCGGTGGCATCAACATCGGCAGCAGCCGGGAATGTCACCTTCACAGGAGCATCCAGGTCCAGTTTCCCCTGGGCGGGGTCGTCCGTATGCAGGGCGCCGGAGGTATCGGCAAACATAATGCGCGGGGCAATCGTCGGATCCGGGATGCTGGCCGTAACCTTGGGTTCAATGACTACTTGATTCACGCCGCCCTTGCGCTTCACGGACAGCTTAAGAGTCAGAGATCCATTATTCCCGGTTGCCAGCACGGCGGAAACAAGGCTGGTCATCTTAGTGTCCAGGGCTTCCAAAAGGGCCCCTTCGTTAATCTCGGAAAGTCCTTCGAAAAAGACATCTCCGGGTACTTGTCGTTTAGTTACTTCACTCATGATGCTATCTATTGGTTATTGCTTTCCACGATCCGCGTGGGGCGGGACGGTTTTTCCAAGCCGTCAAAAGGAATCGGGCAATCCGGCGTAAACCCGGAATGCGGGCTCTTGCCGGCCTGCAACTCGGCGTTATCCAGCTCTACCGCTAGCCAGAACAGGCACGCAGCGGAAAAACCAAAGGAGCAGGCCCCCAAGAACTTGAAAAAGGTATTCATGCCGCAGCCCCCTTTCTTCTTCTGCGCGGGGGAAGAATATTCATATCCACTCCATTCACTTGAGGCTTCTGTGCATGATCCTGCTGGTGGATATAGCGCCATACAGACAGGGCAGGGAACTCATAGGGGCATCCGGCGCTTCCTGTTCCGGGCAACGCCTGAATGCTGCCATCTTGGACAAGGGCAAGAATGCGCTCTCTTCCCCAGCCCGTCATGAACCTTACGTCATCCAAAGTGACAACTACCTTGCCGCGGAAAGCGGCAATTGCCTGCGCCTCGTCGGAATCAGGCAATAATCCCACGCTCGCCGCTTCCGGGGAGGAAGGAACAGGAGAAGAAGCAGCCTCCTTAAGCACCCTGGCTATGGTTTCCAGGGCCTCCGCCAGACTCTTCAACGTTTTTTCATTCGTGCTCATGTTCGGTTAATTAAAATGGTCGCCCGGACGGGTATGCCCCGCGCCTGCCAGACCGTATTATTCTTATCTACTGATTTGTGTATTTTGGTTTTTAGGCCCCACCTGGGCCGGGCGATTAGTTAAAGCTCGTGCCAGCCGAGCAGCTTCAATTCTTCGATCAGGTCTTCTTCCATGTCAGTCGTCGTAGTGTCCGTCGGGGTTATCGCACTGCTCGGCGTGATCCACCTCCCACTGGTCAATCGCTAATTCCAGCTCGTCCTTGAGGCCCTCCGCTTCCCGGATGGCGACGTATTCGCCATTCACCCGGATGCACCGGTCTTCGTCGTCGTATTCGATAATCATGCCCGCTCCTTTCTCATCTGTTCCAGGGTTCTGTTCACCTGGCGTATGATGTGTTTCTCTCCCAGGCTGATACCAAGCATCAGAGCGGACAGGTAGCCTGCCAGGTTAAGCAGCGTCACAACAATAAATTCAGTCCAGTTCATCATTAGTTATTTGTTGGAAATTGGTGCTACCTGCTTTCGCTTTGAGGGATAGAGTGCTATGAATATGGATTTCGTATTCCCCTGGCAGCATTTATGATTGTGAAATAGTCTTATTTTATTATTATTAGTCCGCTATGAATATGGAAGAATATCAATTTCAGCAATTTGTCAAAGAGGCCCTTATAGATATAAATGGAAAAATCATTCAACTGAAAAAAGATGTTGATGAATTAAAGAAAAAAACAGCAAGTAAATCTCAGGCCGAAACTATTGATCGCAAGTTGTCTGCGATTTTATCGCAGCTGAAAATTCCTTTCTTTGGGTAATCAGGCATTTGCCATCTTCACTTCCAACTACAAGAAACTCCGTTCCATGTAGAGGTTGCGGAGAGATGGAATATTGTATTTTTACCAGACCATCACCATTAACATAATAGCGGTAATTATTATTCACTAGCTCCTTCGCTTCCTCCACGGTAAGCAGCTTTGCATTCTTCGGTAATTCAGTATTTGTATTCATGGTTCTTTCCTGGGGGGGATTCATGTTCATGCTGCGGGCTTCTTGGGGTTCTTCGGGCGGGACTAGCACACAACAACCTTCGGCAGTCTTTTGATGGCCTCAATCAATCCCGGCCTCGGCGTCCGCGTCCCCTTGCAAATCTGCCTGATCGTCTGGTCTGACACCTCAATCCCTTCCCTCACCAGCAAAGCCCTGGTCACGGAACTGTAATTATAGCCTTTGTCGTAAAGGTACTGCCGGGTTAACACAAACCCGGTATCATTATCGGTTTCCTGTTGAGTATTGTTCATCGTCTGGTATGCTGTTTCTGTTACAGATTCGGCGGTTTTGACGTCCTCGGTTGGACGTGCAATGTCGTTTACGGAAAAACAACTACGGTAATACAGATGAAAATGCAAGACAAAAATATCAGAAACACCGTATTCGCTAATCGTCTTCGCTCTTTTATGGCATCTAAATCTTTAACTCAAATGCAATTACAAGAAATGAGCGGGGTTTCTCAAGGTGCAATATCAGACTACCTAAAAGGAAAAAGCGAACCAAAGGCTGCGGCACTTTATCAGCTTTCCCGTATTTTTGGAGTCACCATGGATTGTCTTTGGGGAGTGGATAGTGACTCTGAAACCGACACACAAACAAACACCCTCCTGAAAGCTCAGCAGGAAATCACCCGCCTGAAAGCCAAACTGCGCTCCGCCCGCAAAACCTTGGAAGGCGCCTACTCTCTCGCTCTTGAAGCCCTCGAACTCGAAGAAGAAAAGGAGGATAAATAACTATGGGGAAAGAGAAATATAATGTCTTCCTTAGTTGGGCAGGAACTGATAGTTTAAGCCATCGTATAGCTAATATTTTGCTTGATATCTTACCGGAAATTCACCCAGAGTTCAAACCATTCATCAGCAATGAAATATCAAAAGGACAACCGGGCTTCACCGCTATTCATAATGCCATGAATCAAGTAAAAGCCGGAATTGTTTGTGTCACTGAAAGATCTCAACACCAACCATGGCTCTTGTATGAACTTGGCTACCTCCACGCAAAAACAGGTGCAGTGTGCCCATTATTGATTGGGTTAGACTCCCCAATTCCTCCTATTAACTCCATTCAATACACCACCTTGGTTAAGGATGATTTTGTGAAAATGATTCGAACTGTTACCCAAAAATGTGAATTAAATGATAGTTCAATAGAGAAAAGAATAAATTCGCAATGGTGCGACATTTATAACAAAATTCATCAAGCTATTCAACTTTTCAAAACGGAAGAGCAACATCGGAAACAACAAGAATCCGTTTCCGATTTTTCTGATAGAGAAAAACCGACGACAAAAACGATAAACGATGTTTTGATGTGGAAAAAAGTTGATGAAATAACTTTCCCTTATTATAAAAAAATCATCAATTGGAAAGAAGGTAAATCCAATCAATGGATTGATGCCTATGTCTCAGAACCTTTCGTAGACAATGCTTCACGCCTGTATCTTACTCCATTATTACTGCACTATACGCTTTTTGAACCTTACAAGGAAGATAATTATAAACTTTTCTTTCTGAATAAAAAAGGCGATGTTCTGGAATATGAATACGAAATGAGTGATTATAAGAGATCCATTCTCAAAACATTTTACAAACAACATCTTAAAGAAATTAATAATGTTCTGGCCTCATTCCCTTTCTCTCCAGAGGAAGAAGCCAAACGCAAACAACAAGAAAAAGAAAAAGAAAATGAAAATGAAAGAAAAAAACTAGCTCGATTCCGTCGAGCGCGACTTCTCGTTCCAGAATTATCTCCTTTCACTGACGTTATGTTAGACAATATTTTTGGTATCTATTTCTATATGGACGACCATTTGGATGAATTAAATGATTCAGATTTTAAGAAACATATTCTAAAAATAATAAAACAATTTGAGAATGCAATAAAGCAAAAATGATTGAACCCCGACTTCGGAGACATCGAACCCATGGACGGCGGCAAAATCTCCGGCATCTATGTGGAAACCCTGAACAGGTGGGAGAAAGCTTGACAAACGCCGGCTTGACAAATCCGGAGGAAAGGGCATAGTAAAGACGCAACAGGTCAATGTAGTCTCAATCATTGATTCCTTTCCAAAACATTGGCCCCGGCTGTTCCAGCAGCCGGGGCCTTTTGTTAGCTGAACAGAACTATCAGAAGCTCAATCAGCCGTTGCAACAGGTCAATATATTTGATCAAGTCATTGTTAATTCCTTTCTACTGACGTCAGGGCTCATTCCCTGCCGCTCCGGATCAACCGGCGGGCACATCATACATGTCCAGGTTTTATAATCAAGCTTGCCATCCGGAGCACATCCTGTACATTTTTTCTGTCCGGGCAGAGTCGTTTCGTCTCGTTTGTCGCCATACTATGGCGGCAGCCTGGTCTTCCAGAAAAGCGCTCCTGTTCAGCCCTTGGTCTCCGGGTCAGGGGCTTTTTTGTCGCCACTCCCTACAAAAAATATACATTATCTGTTAGGAGAATAAAAAATGCAGACGTAACAAGCATAACATATATATCTTATGAAAACATATTGCATGCAGAACTAAAACATCTCAAACTGTATGGATATGAAGATAAAACACTTGCTGTTAGCTGGCTTCGCTCTCCTGGCCGTCTCGTGCACCACCCGTGTGGCGGACCTCACCGTCGCCTCCACCAAAAACATGGACCTGAAGCACACCGCCGGGTATACCACCACTTACAACGTCCGTTCTAAAGGGGAAGACAAAAAACATGTCATCATCTTCTTCCCAACAGGCATTCCTGACATGAAAGAAGCCATTGATAACGCCATTGAAAAAAATGGTCCCAACTGTGTTGGTCTCGCCAATGCTACGCTTGAACGGAAATGGTTTTATATACCCTTCATTTACGGGCAGGAATCCTTCGTTGCGGAAGGTGATCCCATCATGAGAAAAAATTAAACCCTCTCATGTTCTCTCAACAGAGACTGCTCTCTTGGGTAACGGTCACTCTTCTGGCCGTTACCCTTCCTCTTCTATCCTCCTGCTCCCTTCTTGTTCAAGGAAAGCAACCCGTTACCATCACTGCCTCGGAAAAAGACGCGGAAATTCGTGCGGACGGCGTTTATCTGGGGCAGGGCCAGGCTACGGCGCATCTCTCCAAAGGAGAAAGTCACACCATTACGGCCACCAAAGGAAACCGGACCGCTTGCGCCGCTATTAACTACAGCATATCCACCACAGGCATCCTTGACGCAGTGGGCGGATGTCTCCTTCTATTGCCTGCCGTCGGTCTGGCAAGTGATGGGGCCTGGAAACTGGATGCAACCCATATCTATCTCAAAATGCCATGAAAATAACCTCGCTTCTTCCCTTAATACTCATTTCTCTCACTTCCCTTGCAGGCGCGCACCCTGGCGGCCTGGACGCCAACGGCGGTCACTACAACCGCAAAACGGGGGAATACCACTACCACCGGAAACCAGCGGACAAACCGGCAGCGGAAGAAAAAACGTACTGGATCAGCTCAACGGGCAAGACCCATAACAAAAACTGCCGATATTATCGAGCTTGCAAAGGACATGCCAGTGATACGCCTAGCGGTGTGAATTGCAAGATTTGTGGCGGGGCTAATAAATAGTAATCTAATATCCCTCCTCCCCACCCTCCAGGGAGGAGGGCTTTTTACCGTCAATCCACCACATCCGCCACAGTCTTCACCGGATTCATCAGAGCAGCCCCCAGCGTCATATACTGCCCGGCAGTCTGAATCGTCTTATTCGCCATGCCGCTGGCAATCCCGCCTGCCGCGCCAAACACGCGTCCCAGCCGGATCACCTGCTTCATGTAATCCCCGGCTTCATGTCCGCCCTCCTGCATCATCTCGCCCAGCTTCCAGGCGGCATTCCAGCCTGAGCGGAAATCAATCAGGGCGCGGCCGGCGGAACCTGTGTACACCTTGGCCCCCAACAACTCGGAAAACAGCCACTCTACGGCTTCCCCTACCAGCGGCATCCCGGCAATAGGACCGGCCAGGGCAGCGAACAAGTACCCCTGCCAATCGCGCTTCTCCCACTCCTCTTCATCATCCTTCATGTAATCCAGCATGGCGCCGATGATGGCGTTAAACGCCCCGTAGGCCAGCCATACCTTTCCAGCCTTGGATAAGGAAGCCCACCGCTGTTTGGGCGTCACCCCTGGGGCAAACCCGGCCCGTGCCAGTCCGTAAATCGCAGCCGTTTTATTGTAATTCTCGCTCATCATGTAGAAAATAGCGCGTCCCCAAGCGCCGCGGTGCAGGCCGCCAAACGACTTGTCAATCCACGTCTGGGGCTGGGCGGAATGCAGCGCATTCCTCACCGCCTGCCACGCCTCGTCTTTTGCCCTCCCTTCCTCCACGCCCGCCTTGACGGCCTGCCGGTACTTGATATTCCAGAGGGCGGCGGACCCCACAGCATTGAAAAACACATCCGTGTACTCAATCCCGTTCATTCCCCACACCAGCGCGGCCTCCGCCAGCGTGTAGGAGGAATCATCCCTCAGGCGGGACAATGTCTCCACGTCAACCCGGTCATTCAGCCGCGCCTGGAACTCGGCGCTCTTCATCATCTTAATCACCCCCATCTCCGCCGTTCCGTTACGCATCTTCGCCATCGTCCCCAGGTAATCCCAGAAACCGATGCTCGGATCTCCAATCCACGCATTCAGCACGGCGGACCCCTGCTTCATCAGCGTCTCAAACCGGAATGCCAGAATCGCCTTCGCCTGCCCGGAATACACGGCATTAAGAAGCTTATCCAGGGAACCCACCGCCTGCCCCTGAACCACGCCGGCCCGCTCCAGCAAATCCACCCAGCGGCGCAGCCTCACAAAATCATCCTTCCCCAAATTCGCCACCAGGCTCTCGGCCACCTCCCGGCGTCGCAACAGCCCCCGGAAATCCGCCGTAATATCCTGCGTGTAATACCAGTGGTCCGTCATATCCGTCGCCTCCCAGAACACGGAAAGCGCCCCCACGCTCGTATCCAGCCTCCGGTGATGCTTCGTCCTCACCCTCTGCCAGTCCTGGTTCCCCCCCTTCGTGCTCGGCACGCCGGAAATCATATCCGCCGCATCCGCATCACTCATCGCATCCAGCGCCCAGAAACGGGCAGGGAAATAATTCTCCACGCGGGGGAAGGGAACGCCCGTCACCTGCTCGTACAGCTTCCCGATCTTATCCCCCTGGGCCTTCAGCAGCTCCCGCAGCCCGTAGCCGATCGCCATGCCTTCTTCCCCCACGTACTCGCGCAAAGCGGAAATAACCTCCGGCGTATACCCCTGCTGCTTCATCATCTCCCGGTAATCCTCCTGCTCGGACTGCAGCACCAGGTACAGGGCATTATCCCGGCTCAACACCAGCGGGGAACCCTCCTCCCCCTTAAAAGACGCCTTCGCCGTCACATACTTCCGGTAGACCGGCCTCCTGCCCTCAGCCCTCGCCCGGGCCGCGGCCTCCTCATGCTCCCGCAAGCGGGCCAACAGAAGGTCCAGCGTCTCTTCGGAAAAATACTCCATCCCCTCCTCCCATCGCTTCCGGATAAACTCCTTCCTCTGCCGGGCATCCATCTCCCGCACCTCCCGGGCCTGCTCCAAGGTCAGCCGCGCCGTCTGCGTAATCCACCCATTCAGCCGGACTTTTGTATCGTGGCTCGTCTTAAACCACGTCACCCATCCAGCCATATTGCCAACCTTCCTGGCCTTCATCACCTTCTCCGTAAGATGTTTCTCATAAAGATCCTGCACAGCGGCGGCACGCAGCCCGCGGGCATCCCGCATCTGCTGGAACGCATTCGTCAGCCGGCTGCGCATATCGGTCGTGAACTCCTGCAGGGCGGGCATCGTTCCCATGCGCGTCAGCAGCTGGTCCATATTCTCCATGAAATCGCCGAAATTCTTGAAACTCACCTTCCCGTGGAACTTCTCATTGGCGGCGCGCAGCGTATTCTCATCGGCCTTCTTCCCGGTCTGGTTGAACCTCTCCACAATCCTCCTTCCAATCGCATTCAGCCGTTCGGCGGCGGCCTCCTGCACGGCGGCCCATCCCTCCTTCTCCGTATTGATGTAAATCTCCAGCGCCTTCGCGGCGGCCTGCGCCTCGTCCACGCTCATCCCCTCCAGATTCCCGTACAGGGCCAGCCGGGTCAGCTCCTCACGCAGCTCCTCCATCCTGGACACGGCCTCGCCGTCCATCTGGTCGGGGTTCTCCTTCTCCAGCTTATCCAGCTCGGCGGCAGCCTCATTCATCGCCGCCTCCTTCTCCATGGCCGTCATCCGGAGCAGGGGCACCACCTGATCCGTTAAATAGGCGTAAGCCTCCATGGAAACCTTCCCCTTCTGCTGCTTCCCGTTCTTCTTGCGGATAGTGAGAACCTGGTCCAGCATCCGTGCCATGCCGGCGGAAACTCCATCCTTGGCCAGCGCTTCCAGTTTCCCGGCGGCCTTCTCCATCACCTCGGCCATCAGCTCGTGTAAACGTTTCTCCGCCCAGGCCTTGCGTACCTTCTCCATCTCATCCTCAAACACCTCTTTGGCGAACTTCTGCGTTGGCTTCTTACCCTTCTCCCAGGCTGTGCCGGCAGCCGTGACCCTGGCTGTAATCTCTGCTTCCTCCATCCCCTCCCGGGTCGCCTCCGCCATCTCCCGCTTAATCTCCCGGCGGGCAAACGCATTCACCATTCTTGTCTCATCAATCTTCCCCTTGGCCGCCAGCTCCGCCAGAATCTGCAACCGGTCGATGTAGGGCTTCACGGCCACGCGGTACCCGGCGGGCAGGTGCATCAGGGCACTCTTCACCAGGGCAACATTGCGGCCCACATTCACCAGGAACGCCGCTTCATCCGTTTTCCCGTCGTAGCGTCCCCAGGTGGCGGCATCCGCTCGCAGGTCGGCGGCGATCCGGTGGACTACCTCAAGATTCTGTGTTCCACGGCTCACACGGCGTGGGAAACCTTCGGACAAGGAAAACGTCGCCGTCGGATCCTCATAATCCGCCCACGCTCCCCCGGTGGACTCGTCCGCAAACGCCGTAATCTTAATATCGTTGCCGTCAAAAATCACGTAATTATACGTCTGCTTCTCCTCCGCCTTCCAGCGGGAAAAACCGTCTGCGTACCTGATGCCCTTCACTCCATGCCTTAACAGAAACTCGCTCGCCTCTCTGGGGCTTCCCAAAGCATCCTCCAACGAGCGGTAAATCTTGCCCCCCATCCAATACCCATTTTCCGGATCCTTGTCGTTGAACAAAGAATACGCTTCTTCCTTGCCCTCATCCAGAAGCCAATCCCCTATTCTGGATGTTGTAGATGAGCCGTACCCTTTATCCCAAAACAGCAGCTCCCCTCCTTCCATGAAGTCCAAATAATCCTCTACATTCAGCTCCACGCGGTAATTGGAAGGCATGCCCGTCCTCACCTCTATCTCGTCCAGATGGTCAAGCAGAGAAAGCATGAAGCCTTCCAGTTGTTCCAGCTTCTCCCGCTCCTGGGGGTACGTCTCCGCGTATTTCCTGTTAGTATCAATTTCATCATGCAACTCCATGACGATGTCTAAAACAGTCATGCTTCCTCTGGCGGCATCAACCAAATCGCCAAGAACAGACCAGGCGATATCTGACGCGTCCTCCTTCGCCTCCGGCAGGGCATCCTTCGGCAAAAAACTGCCTACCAGGGATCGTTGCATCACTTCTATAACGCCAGTCTCCACCTCCCGGAACTTCCATGTCGCCTTATCCTGCGCGAACTGGTTCATATAACTCCGGTTCACCTTCGGATTCTCCGCAAAATACAGCCCCCAGCCATACGCCTGCGCTCCTTCTCCTTTACCCATGAAATCCGTAGAAAATTTGCGGAAAGAATGAGGGGAGGCATGCAGGGCAGTAATGGAGAACGTCACGCCCGGTTCCGTAATCACCGCGTTGCCCGCCTCAAAATGGCCGTCATGGAACAAACCCTGTTCCTGTGCCGAGGCAATGGAAAAAGCAACAATCGCCTCACCTGGGAACTCCAGCGTATCATTAAACGGCACAGCTTCCCGTTCCCGTGCCGTCATATCCCGGCGCTTCTCCACATTCCTTGCCTCTATTTCCCCGGCCAGACGCTGGTAAAGGTCAAACGGCTCCAAATCCTTCAATTGCCGCACAACAGCTTCTTTCCCCCTGTAGAGCTTTTCCAGCTCCTGCCAGATCCTCTTTTCCTCCCCGGGAAACCTCATCTTGCGGGAAACCGTTGCCTTCACCATCTCAATCTGTCGGTCTATCTGCTCTATGGTGACAGCATCCACATTCACCCCGCCGCGGAGCAACATCCCGGCGTAACAAATCGGCAATTCGCAACCTTCGGCATCTTTCCCCATCGTTAATTTGCCGTACTCCGCATCCTGTGCGACAAGCTTATTATACTCCTTCAAAAGCAACTCAATAGCCTGCCTGGCCATCACATCTACATCCATCACCTCATGCACGGCAAACCGCTCGGACATCTTCTTAATAGCCTTCGGATTCCTTATCAACCTGCGTATCCGGCCTAAAGCGTCCAAAGCCGCATCACGGGCTAAAAGCCAACTCCTGCGCCTCGTCTTCGCAATAATATCCCCTGTGATCCTGTTGCGTTGATAGGTAAGAACCCTCTCCGCAAAGCCAGAATCCCCCCCCTCGGCAAAACCCTCATATTCCTGAATCGCATGTTGAATCTCATGAAGCAACGTGGAACGCTGATTCCAAAGCGGCCCCAGGCTGGACAAATTGATGGCAATGGAGTCATCCTGGGGATCATACCATCCTGCCTCCTGCCGGTTGCGGTCCTTAAACACATAAACAGACATCTTCTTCAAGCGGGGATAGGCATCATACAACTCGGAATAATCCAAATAATCTGACAAAACGCCTTCCTTCCTTGGATTCTTCAAATAGCGTATATCCTCCGCCAAAAGATCCAGTCTGGAAAGATAAGGCATTCCAGGCGCAGTCTTCAGCTGTGCCTGGCTTGCGTCAATCTCCGCCCGCAACTTGCCGTCATCCCTTCCGGCGAAAGCCTTATCGGCATACTTTCCCCAAGTGGCCGCATTCGGGCCTATCACGGAAAACGTAATATCCGGATTCTTCGGATCAAACGTCCCCCGGTTATCCGTGGCGGACTTGATCTGATTCGGCTCAAAGGCAATGTACTCCGTCCATTTACCCAGTACAGCAATGAGTCCATCATGTCCTCTTTCTTGAGCACTATCGGCTATCTGGGCCGCTCCTGTCGCATACGGCCGGAATATTCCAAACCTGTCATCTTCATGAAAATTCCCATCCCAAATATTTAAATAATCGCCTATCTCTTCAGCAGACTTGTAATCATTAAAAATAAAAGGATTCCTGATATTCAGAAACAGAGCCAGCTTCTTGTTCCCGTACGGAGTATTCTCCATATTGGTAAAATAAAATCCTCTGCCCCATAAACCATAATCAGTAGCAGATCCAATCTTGGCCTTGTCAAACACCGTGAAATCACCGTATGTCCCATGATACACCACCCTCGGCTCCCCGTTCTCGTCCACCACCTTGGAAGCATTCTGCGGATCCTTCTCCCAATCGCCAAACCAATTCTTAAACGCCGCCGTGCGCACGGCAAGCCACTGGTCTTCCGTCAGATTCGTTTCCTTCCCATTCGGGGCCTTCATGAACGTCCCGTCAGCGACCACCTTCTTCCTGATGGACGCCTTTTCCTTCTCGACAAACGAACGATAGGAAGATAAATTACGGGTAGAAACCCCGTCCTTAAAGGGTGTAGGTAGGCGGCCTTCCCGGCTAGCAGCTCCCCTAGCGGCGGGGTTTTCTATAGTCAATTCCAGCGTGTAAAGAACGTTACCTTCCTGTTCCTTAACGTATTTGATTGCTGTAACATTAACATCAAACGCTCCTATCCCTTCAATATCTACTGTATTGAAAAAATGATAGGCTCCGGCTTTTGAGGCATCTTGTTTATACGCCTCTTCAAAAAATCCATCCTCCGCATTCTCAAACAACTCGTGAATGCGGGCCGTAGCCGTATAATGAACCCTCCGGGCCTCCTCCGCGGAAAACCCAAGCGCCTTCAAATTCGCCACGGACATTTGGGCCGCCCCGGCCTTGCCCACCGTCTTGCCGGAAACGCGCGCCTCAATCACGGCCTGAATCCCCGTATTCTTATTAACGAACACCTTGCCCTGCAACGGCTTCAACCTCGCCCGCATCTCGGAGGCGGTAGTGATCACCTCCCCGGAAGGAATGGACACCAGGGAAAAACTGACGGAGGAATCCTCTGCCAGGGACATGGAAACCCCGCTGCCGCCGACCTCTTCAACAATACGCTGAACATCGGCTTCCCCCTGTCGCGCCCCCTCCTGCATCCAGTAGGACTCCAAACTATTGGAAAGCGCATGAACCATCTGAGCGAAATCCGCGTCAATCGGGACGCTCTCCCCGGCCAGCCGTCGGCGCTCCATCTCGTGCAGACCTGTACCCAAATCCAGCAGAGCCTTGGCGGAAGAAACCCACTGGCGCACCATCTGCAGAAAATCCTTCATCCACTGGGGCAGCCTCATATCCGCGGCCCGGGCCAATACGTCGCCCTTGGCCAGCATGCTCATCCCCTCAACCACATCCTTCACGGAAACCTCCCCATCCTTCCGGATCAAATCCTTCCCCTTGCTTAAATACCCCTCCTTCCGCAATGCGTCCTGAAGGGCCCGCAGATTATTCGCGTACCAATCCAGGCTATGCTTCGTATTCTCCATATCCTCCGTCAGGTGGGTCTCCAGCACCTCCTCCAGCAATTCAGGAACCGTCACCTCCCCCTTGTGGAAGCGGATCAGCGTCTGCCCATTCCTCATCGCCACCCGGTACGCGTTGCTGTGTACACGCCGCGAGGCGGAAACCTCCCCGCGCGCCACACCCAATTTCACGCGCTCCTCAAAAGAAGAACCCATCCCGGCAACCTGCCCGTACGTCATCCGCGTTCCCAGGTCCTGGGCCTCGGCATTCACATCCGCCCCTTCGGCAATGCGCAGCCGGGCGGCCTCGGCCAGCTTCCGGGCCGTCTCCACCGTCTCGGCCCTCCCCATATCCTCAAACACGTACTTCCCGGACTGAGACAACTGGTCGATCGTCCTGTCCACGGCAAACGCCTGCTGGGCCTCCAGCATCCTCAGGCGAATCCCGTCGTGCAGCAGGGCCTGCATCCGCGCCGTGGCGTCCTGTTCGCTCAGCTCCAGAACATCGTAAGACTCCTGTCCCTCCGCATCCCTGACTGTCGTGGTAAACCTCCAACTCCCATCCCCCAAATCCTCCACGCGGGGCAGATTAAGAAGCTCCACCTCCGCCTGATAAGCCTCCTGACGGGCCAGCCATGAAAAATCCTCCTTCATGGCGGAAAACCCCTGGCGCACACTCTCCAGCTGGGCCGCCCGGTCGGACATGCTCAACGCGGCCTGGAAAATCTCCCGGCTCTTCTCCACGGGATCCACAATACTGGCAATCCTCTCCGCCTCGGCGCGGTCTATCCCCAGCCCCTCGATCTGCGGGGCGCCCACCCGTGAAACCCGCGCCTCCCGCGCAAACGCCGGAATCTGGGCTCCTCCGACCACAGCGCCGAACATCAGCATCTGGAAACCAAGATCAGGATCCGCCGCGCCTCTCAGCAGCTCCTTCCAATCCTCAACCGTCATCCCGTTTCCACTCCCAAACAGTCGGGCAAGCCCGGCATCCAGAGGAGCCTGGAGTGTTGGCTGAATAAACTCCTCCATCCACTCGGAACCACCCGCGGCCAGAGACGCAACGCCGTAGCGCAGCGCGGCATTACCGTACAACCCGCGCTTCATCATATCCGCAGCGCTCCCCATATACCCGGCAAATTTGCCGGCAAACGGCATCTTTCTGCCAAGAAACCGCAACGTTTTAAACAAGCTCTCGCCGCCCAGCCTCTCCACCAGAACCTCCGTGCCCCCGGCTATTCCGCCCCGTATGAGGGATTCCAGCGGGGAAACGCCTTGGGCGCGCAGCTCCTCCATCCTGTCGTTGGCGACGGACGCAAACGTTCCCATGCCGCGCGTAGCCAGGAAAAAGGAAGTCTGGGCAGCCATTCTTCCCAGCCCGTCAAACTGGCGGCGAATCCACCAGGCCCCATCCGGGGACTCGGCAATCTCCGCCTTCATCGCCCGGATTTGGGAAATCATCTCATTCTGATCCGGGGTCAAAACGCGGTACACCTGCTTCCCCTCGCTATCGCGCACCACGGGGGCAAAACTCTCACCTGTCGGCTGCCACTCAACCGCATCCCCTTCACGCACATCTCCCAAAAGCAACTGCTCAAACAATGAAGAAGAACTCTCCATCATCATCCTCATCGTTCGGTTAAAAGGAGAAACAAACAACGTGGAATCATTCCTCAACCGTTCAGCATCCGCCTTATACAAACCAATCACGGCCTCGGCTGCCATGGGATCTTCTGTTTTTAAATCCAGTAAAGCCCTGGCAAAATCAAACACATTGGCATCCGTTATATTGCCTGTCATCTCATCCCGCGCCTCCTGGCGGAAATCATCCATCGTCCTGGAAAACGGATTGGGCAGGCCACCCCAACTCAGGGAAGCGTCATTTCTGGAAACGTAACGTTCCCTCTCTTTGACATACGCGTCCGCAAGCTCTTTGGCCCGTCGCTCTACGGCGGCCTCCGGCTGCAAATCAAAACCGCGCCCCCTCAGCCAATCAGCCGCATGCTGGACGGCCTGTCCCCAGGGAGTTCCGTACCCGCAATGCAACATCGCAAAATTTTCTTCCTCCGGAGTCAATTCAACCTTCCCCAGAGCCTCCAGAAAACCTTCCCCATTCATCATGGCGCGGATAACAGGAACAGCCTTTGCCGCAAAACTCCTTCCCGCCTCCGCCTCCTTCTCCTGCGCCTTGAAAAATGGTTGTCTGCCCGCGTTCCACCTGTCCCATACATCCCGGCACCCGCGGATCCCCTCCGGGGCATCCACGGAAGACAAATACCGGATCATGGAATCCCCGTCCCTGTCTCCCGGCCTGGAATAAAACTCTTCCAGAACCTTCTCGCCGCGTACCCGGCTCTTATGTTCGTCCGGCACGGCCTCAAAAGCCCTGACCCACTCCTCGCCGTAAGCCTCCGCCACCTTCTTCCTGGCCTCGGGGTGAGCCTTCCAATCCATCCCCAGCGCGTCCAGCCGTTCCACCTTCTGCTGATACTCTCTCCTCTCCCTCTCCCCCAGCGGACTACTGTAATTCTCCAGAGCCTGCCTCCGCTCCCACTTATCCAGCTCATTGGATAAGGCAACCCTCGCCGGGCCATCCTCCAGCGTATCGTAAACCGCCAAAGCCTCCTTAAAATCCAGACCGCTCCCAACAGGAGGCGGAGGCTCCACCATATCCATGGTCTTAAAACTCTGATGGGAAATCTCGCCGTAAGGCTCAAGCCCCGTGACGCGCCCGGCATCCTCCAGCTGCAGCCGGGGAGAAAACGCTTCCTCCCGCAGCCCCTCGGCAGGAACGCCTGCCAAACTGTTTTCGGAAAAAGAAAAATCATTCATAACGTGTTAAAAATAAAAAATTAAAGAGAACTGCGATACTTGCGTACGCCCTTCACCCAATGCTGATTGAGATTCCGGGGGTCATTATCCGCTCCAATGGGCGCATAAACGGCTCCGATTTGCTCAATAGTGGTTAATCCTTTATCAAAATAATTCCTCTTGAGATTCCTCATGCCGTAATCAATCCCCTCTTCCACGGAACCAAATGAACGGGGCCCGCCGCCATTCGGACTGATGCCCATGGAATTATTCTTATTCCGGAAAGCGGAGCTCGTCCCCTTGCCGGTTTCGAGCATAGCAATAGCCATGCCAATCTTCACCTGATCCGGCGTCATGCCATACTTCCTCCCGGCGTCAATAAACGCCTGTTTGTAAGGAGCCAGCCCACCCAAAGCGGACTTATTCAACTTCACGCTCTTCCCGGCGGGAAGGGCCGCCTCCTGCTCCTTCATCAGCTGATCTGGATCCCCCTTGATAATCCTCATATCCACAGCATAAGACCTGCCTTTATCGTAGAAGCCCTCTCTGGCGACGGCATAAGTCATCACAGGAACATCCCCCTCGCACGCGCCCACAATGCGGAAACGGCGGAAATGATCATTATCGAACGTCGCTTCCACCACACAATTCTTTAATCCGTTGCCATAAAGGGCATCTTGACTCTCGTGGAGCTGTTTGGCATACGATGTAGCAGTCTCCGGAGAATCGAACACGCCGAGATGCTTGCCTGTCCTCCTGAACTGTTCCACAGCATCGTCATCGGAAAGAACCTTGCCGTCCTCGGAAACGGTCGGAATCAGATACTCTTTCCCGTCCATCCCCACGGAAATGGAACGCACGGTGCTGATGGTTCCATCGGCATTGTGGACGACAGGACGGTTCAACAAATCAATGTTGCCGGGCTCAATCATGCCTTTGGCGCGGGCAGGGGATAAACCCTCAATCATCTTCCTGGGCAGCAAAACGCCGTCGGGCAAATCCTTCCGGGAGGAATCGAACCCCAGGCGCACGCGCTGCATGGGCGCCTCCCTCTCCGTGGAATCCACCCAAAACTTCCGGACATTCTTTGCCGCCCACTGGGCAAACTTCGTACGCTGTGCATCTCTGGCGCTTTCAATACGGGAATCCATCAGATTCACCCCTTCATCCACAAAAGAAACATCCCTGTTCCCGGTAATCTCCCGGACAATATCGATCAGCTTCGCCTGCTGCTCCGCCAGGGTGGCATCCTTGCCTTCGGTCGTCCGCCAGGAATGGAACCGCTCAGAAACTTGGGCGCGCAATCCGGCGGCATGATTCGCCCGCGCGTACGCCATATACTTATCCCTGGCTTTTTCGGGTGTCTCCGTTCCCGTCAACCCCAGCTGCCCCATAAACTCGTCACGGAACTTCCCGCCGGATTTCCATCCATCCTCATTGCTGTAAGGCTGATTCTCCGCGTTGAACGCTCCCTGATTCAGCAACGCTCCCCGCTTCTCCAGCAAATCCAGGCGCCCTTTAACATCAATCGTGGGCGTCTTCAACTCCTTGCGCATCCTGTCCGCATCCCCCCACTGGCGGGACAGCCACTCCTTATCCAGCCCAAACCGGGAATACTTTTGGATAAAGGCATCCCGAGCCACCTCGCTCTGCTCCTCTGACAAAGAAGGATTAAACGCCCTTGCCTCCTCGGCGGCCGCGGCGGTAATCTGCGGGCGCACCTCGTCCGCTCTCCCCGCTTGAAAAGCGCGGATCCATCCGCACTCTCTGGCCGTGTAAAACCCGGTCCACTCCGGGCCGTCATCTTTCGTTCCGGACGTACCTTTGCCCTTCTTGCGCGTCAAAACAAAGGAACTGAAAAAACTGTCCGCGGCGGCTGGCCTTGCCTTCCTGGCCAAATTCCGGCGCATCTCGTCACGTTCATACGGAGCAAACAAACTCTGACAATAATCGCTATCCAGAAAATCATAAGCGCCTCCCGGGTTAGTCGCGGCCAGGTTCTCAAAATGATGGCGGGCTCCAGACTTATCAACACGGGAAATGCCATTCCTCATCGCGGTTTCTGTAATAATGCCGGCTTGATGGGCTTGGGCATACCGTTCCTTGGCGGTCATATAATCTCCTCGGTCCAAATCCCCCTTCAACCCCTCTTCAAAAGCCTGCCTGGACTCCTGAATCTGCCCCTTAAGAACCAGCTCGGAAGCCCTCCCCTGGAGTCGGCGCATCACATCCTGCTGTCTGGCTCCGAACCTGGCGGCCTCCTCCTGGGAAACAAAACTCCCCTTCAATCCGCGGAACTTCCCTTCGTAATTCCGTACAAACGTATTCAGGGCGCTCTCTTTCAGCCTCCCGTCACGATCGTAAAAAGACAGCTCATGACCGCGGGCAAACCCCAATCTCCGGGTCATCTCCTGCTCAAACTCGCTGGCCAAATCATTCATCCGGCCTTCCAGCCGCGTCTGCTCGCCGAAATCCTTCATGCGCTGGTACTGGTGGGCAACATCAGACACAAACTCCTGGGCATTCTGCAGCGCCCTCTGAACGGGCTTGGAAGAAACATCCGGCATCTGGACCGGGGCAGGGGTGGAGGAAGCCGCATTCATCCGGGCTCCTCCGTACATGGGTTGCTGTAAATCACTCATCTTCTTTCATCTTGAAACGGTTAAAACTTAAAAACCTGGTGATGGAAATCTCCTTCCAGTCCTCGCGCCCGCGGATGCAGCGCTGCCACCTTGCCCGGTCAAAACGCCCCTGCACCAGACAAGCCAGCTCCCTGACGGCCTCCATGCTGCCGTGGGCAAAAAGAACAATCAACGTCCTGGGAGACTCCGGATCCGGCACCCCCGCAAAAAACAACGAAGGGCAGCACCACACGATCCCTCCTCCCGCGTCCGCCAGGGAAACGGTCTCCCGGAACCAGCCTGGGCGCTGGGCTTCCATCAGTAAAAAAGCCTGCTGCATGGGAGAAACGCTCATCTCTTTCCAAAACCCATGAAATTAGCCAGCAGGGAATCCCTCAACCTGTTGGAAGACTGCATGCTCCCCGGCACCATTCCCCCCAGGGAACCGGAAAGGGAATAAGCATTCATCATCCCGGAAAAAGCCCCCTGGGTTCCTCCGGCGGCGGAACCCCACGTCTGCCCGCTCTCGGTAACACCCCCCAGCAACCCGCCACCGGACATTCCTGCCGCCCCCATGACACCCCCCGCCACCGTCAGGGCCGTCTGGATCATGGCAGAACCAAGGGCATTCTGTGAAAGCATCTTATACTGGTCCGCCTCGCTGCGTGCCGCCATCATGGCCAGATCCCCCTGGTATCGGGCGGACTCCGCGGCAAACCGCTTATTGGCATCGGAAATAGCGTTGGAAAGGGCCGCGTCCCCAATGGCGCTCTCCCACACATCCGCCACCGCCACCTCCGCCTGGCTGCCGGAACCCTCGGAAGTAAAACCGGATCCGCCGCGCTGTGCCCGTACAGACCCCATGGCGGCATTCTGATTCTGGCGCATCCGCTTCATATTGCGGGCGGCCAGGTGGGAATCGGAAACCGCCTCCGCCTCCAGGGCGCGGGCCTTCTTCTCATAAGCCGCCTGCGTGGCGCGCCCGTTGCTCAAAGCCGCCTGCCCCTGATACTTATACTGCTGGGAAACCCCGAAATCGGAACTCATAACATCAGAAAATGGAACTGCTTAAAATCTCTGTTAAAGGATCCTGGTCATTGGAAGAATGCTGGCAGGTGTCACAATAAAGGGCCTTGCTTAAAAACGCCTCCCCCTGTGCCTCCAAAGCGGCCGCAAGCTGGGGAGAAGAAGCCAGCTTCAAAGCGCACCTGCCCGCCAGAAGAAACACAACGCCCTTGATAAAAAACGGACTGTGATCCGGCAGCACTTCGGAACGGGCCACCTCATCGGAAAGATAATCCACCACCAGCTTATCGGTCCCGGCGGCGCGCTTCCCGTAACGTTCAACCACCAAATCACGTCCCTCAATGCGAAACAAATCCGCCCCCACATACAGCACGCGCAGGCAATCATCCGGAATCGGATGCCTCATAACGGAGCGATCCATCTCAACACGTTTGGTTGCCCAGGTCCATGCCCCGAACAACAGCGCTTCCCGCAACACGGTAGGCCACCACAAATCAACGGTGCGACCGGCTGGGGAACCCTTCACATACTCCCGGTCCCCAAACTGGGCCAAAGCCTGGTTAAAAACGGTCACCTTATCCATTTGAGGCATCATGCCACATCCCCAGGCCTGATGAATACAACCGTAACTTGAACAAATAAAAAAAAGAAAGGGTGCCCCGCACAGCAGGACACCCCTCCGAACCAATAGTCAACGCAAAAAAAACTAACCGGAAATCCCCACCAGCTTATTATAATAATCGGTAGCCTCCCGCCACTGTGGATGCGAAGGATCGGCGATCGCCTTATAATAACGGTGATTGGGGTCGGACAAAATAGCTTGAGCCTCGTCGGCAGGATCCGTCTTCGCCGGAATCTGGCCGCCGCCCTTCAAGCCTCCCTCGCCTGTCAGCCGGGAAATGGCGTGCAGAACGCGGAACCCGTCCGGACTCGCAAACACAGCCATCTTCTCCATAGAAACGCCGGACTCCACGGAAAGCTTCCGGGCAAACGCCTTGGCGGCAGAAACATTCGTCTCATACTCCGCTCCCCATTCGTCCTTCAACGCCTCGTCAGCCTCCTTAAAAGCAGCCTCCTCGTCCGCGCGGATGCTGGCGGCCACCTCGGAAAGAAACTTCCCGGCGGCATCGGCCGGCAGCCCTGCCGCCCTGGCATGACCCTTCAACATATCTCGCAGGGCATCATTCTCCACAAACCCCTCTCCAAAATCAATCTCATACTCGGTCTCCTCCTGCGGAGAAAGCGGGGGAGGACTGCCGGGATCCGGATCGGGCTGTTCAGACCCCCCTGAAAAATCGTAGGGATTGGACGGGACTGGAGGATCCGCGGGAGGCGGACTGTCCACGGGACTTGCCGGGGGCGGCGCTCCGCCGCCAGGGCCTTCACCTTCGCTGCCGGGAATTGCCTCTTCCCTCAGGAACCTATTGTGGAATAATCTATTGTATATCATAAATCAGGGTTATATTGTTCGATTTCGTATTTCACCCACAGGAGCATTTCCCGCTGGGCGTCTCGGCGCATCGCGTCAAGGGGGTCGTAGGAACCAGCCTTCCCTTGAAAGCAGGGCAAATTCGTCTGGAACTCCTTCTCTAAAATATCCAGCACCTCCGGAGTAAAAGCCTCCTTCAGCGCGGCTCGCCTCCGGTTGAGCCTCTTGAGAAACTCAACCTGTTCCGGTGTCGGCTTATCTTCAAACATATTCATCATGAATCCGTATTAAACTGTGCGGACGCTGCGGCACTATCCTTGCCGGCTCTGGCCAATTGCTCCGCAAGGGCGGCCTGACGCATCTGATCCTCCTGCGCCTTCTCCTCCTCAACCATCTTGCTATTCTCGGACGCGGACACAATGCACTTGGACGGGGCGCCGGAACTGTCCCACATAAACCGCAACACCTCCCATGCCTTCATGCGCTTGGCAATGCGGGTATCGCCCGAAACCTGGATATACTTCGCCAACCCATTCAACACCCCCTCAAGGCCGTACCTCTGCAAACGGTCAAATGCCTGGGCAATCTTGCCCAGATAACGGGTGCGGGGAGTCCGCAACTCAAACTTCCCCCCATCGGCGGAACGGACAAAAAACTCATCGGGCGCGTCGCCCGGAAGCACGGCCCCCTGCGTATTGCGGAACATCAGGCAGACAATGCGATTCATCATCGTCTGAAAATCCTGCGAAAACTGAATGAAAGAAGAAAAAAAGCAAATAATGCGTTCCGACTCGCGGGCATTCACCTCCGTAGCCGTCATCTCGCGGTCCACGCTTGAAACCACCTGGAGAATATCATTGAAAAACGCCTCCCTGATCAACTTCTCCTTCTTATCTTGCCGTTCCAGCATAAACCTCACATCCCCCACGTTCGCCCATTCCCTCGGCAACTGTGAACCAATAAGCTCATCCGGAACAACCGTCTTGCCTCCGGCCCTCAAATCAACCTCCTTTGCCATCTTAGCCGACACGATAACGCTGGGAATGGCCGCCCGGCTGCCGGCCACATCCATCACCCGATCCATCAGCAGGGTAGCCTTGATCTCCGGCAGCACAGCCTTCCCCGGAGCCTCTCCGTAAGAAGAAACGCCGCCCTTCAAAAAGCGCGTCACCAGAAAAGGAAACTCGTAAAAGCCGCCGTGGAAAACAATCTTCTCCGCCTCCCTGGCAATATACACGTCCAACCACTTGCGGCGGCCAGGCCTTACCATGTCGGAACCGAACTGCGCCCGGCTGTTGGGCAGTACAAGATGAACAAACTCGAACATCTCGGTGTACCGCCTCTCCGCATTCTTATACGCCTCCTGAATCTTGACAGGCAGATTACCCAGCTTAAACATCTCCACGGCCTGCTGGGCAGTAAACTTCAACGTCCGCACCAGCGTATTCACCTCCCCGTGGGCTCCCTCGGCAATCGCATAAGTCCCGGTAGGGACGTGTTTGAACACCAGTGACCCGTCACGGGAAACATCTGCAAACATGCAGCCTGTACCCGTCAGGCAACGGTCCAGGTAAACCTCGTGGGCCGCCGCATAGAAATTGGAATCCGCCAGCGCGCGGTAGACGGCCTCCGTCGCTTTGCTGTACCAATCATCCTCATCGGTGTAATCATCCCTTTCCTCCTGCGGTCGCAGGGAAAACCACTTCTGATCCATGGGAGTAATAAAAAGAAGATGAGCGGACGCCAAATTCAAAAGAGACTTATGCGCCACCGGAGAAAAACTGGACGCAGCCGTCATCTCATTAGCCTGTTCCTGCTGGCGGGCCTTCCCCTCCATCCTCGGCATGATGCGCCGGCGCAATTCATCCCAATCCCCGGAATTCTTATTCATCTCCGTGAACAGGGCGTCTGCCGTCCTCAATAAATCTTTAACATTTTCCATGAATCTCCTGTGTAAAAATCAACCCAGCGTCTTCCTTAGACCAGCCAGGGAAGAAAGAGGATTACTCCGGTTCGTCGTATTACTAAGCTTCAAGCGGCGGCGGGCAGACGAATTCACCGCATCCTCCGCTTGGGAAACATCCTTGGTTTCCGTAGTAATAACCTTCTGCTCCGGGGCATTCGCCATGGCATCAGCCATAGCGTTGGCGGCGCTTGCCTGCTTCTTGGCCGCCTTATTGGCTCCATATCCCCCGAACGTGGCGATATTTGCCAGGGCCCCTCCGACAGCTTTTAATGGATTTGAACTCATAACAACTAATGATGAAAACAACTAAACAAGCTCCTGCGCCGTAAAATCCCGGACGCCCTCGGCAATCGCGTTGGCAATGCTCTCCGGATGATGCTTCATGATATCTGCATCCCCGGCGTTACTGATAAACCCGCATTCGCACAATACCCATGGCATGCGCGTCTGCTTGAGGATGGCCAGCCCCGGCCGGGCTTGAATCGTATTGGATCGTCCCGGCAGAAGGTCTGCCAGAGGTTCGGCAATACAGGCGGCCAGACGGCTTCCCTGAACAGACCCAGGATAAAAGCATACATGAGCGCCACAGGCATTCTGTCTGTCATGGGCGCAATCGCAATGCAGGGAAATACCGAAGTCGTATCCGTCCGCATTGGCGACCTTGATGGTGGCGTTCAGGTCTTCCGTATTGCCTTTGTCCGGAAAGTCAAGAACATGGACGGTATGTCCCATATCCTTCAACTGCGCAAAAAGATGGCGTGCTATCACACATGCCACGTCGTGCTCTTCCAGCCCGTTTCCACGAGCTCCGGTTCCTTTGGAGTGTCCGATGTCTAAAGCGATATTCATTTGTTCAGGTATTGGTTAATAAGATGTTCCGGAAAGTCATACTCCACGTAGGTGCTGTTGAGATGCCATTCCGCGTGTTGGGCTTTGTAGGCTGTACGCTGCTTCCTGCTGTGCAGCATGTGCATCTCCTGCTTGCGTCCGGGAGTTTCAATGACGAGTAAGTAAAGGTATCGTTCCGGCATGGTTAATTAAGTTATAAACTATTGACTATTAGATAAAGGGAACTTGTAAGAAAAACTTTACAGTTGGAACTAGTCCCTGTTGTCCAGAAATTCTTCATGCGCCTTGCGGACGAACTCACAGCCGGAACACTTATTTTCCGCATCAATGCGTTTTTTGCGTTCGTCATCATAGAGCCGCTCATAACGTTCCGCCCGTTTCATTTCCCGCCACAGAAAAATTCCCATGACCGCGGCCACGCTCGCCCCGTTCTGGATGTACTCCAAAAACGGGTTGCCTGACGTGACGGACGCAATCACGGACAGGGCATTAGCCCCCAGCAAGCCCGCGTTGACAACAGATCCGGTCATGGCTTCACTTTTTCAGGGATTGAACGACGGGCGGAACGTCCGTTTCCGGCTGGGCCTGGGAATAGGAGATATGCCCCGGCTCCAGCACCAGGCAGGAACCGTCCTTGCATACCACCGTCTTTTTCGGCGTCACGTCCACGGAATGGCCGCAGCCACCCAGCAGAGCGGACGCCGCATAGGCAGCACCTGCCAGGACTACCCACAAAAGGCGTTCCCACCACTTCAGGCCGGTTTTAGTTTTGCTTTTTTCGTAGGCATCTTTCATGCCCTGCTTCCCCGCCTCAAGGGCGGCCTGCTTTTGCTCGTCACTTAATTTACTCATGGTTTTGCTTTGTGAAGTATTTGAAAAAGTCCACGGCGGCGGGGTCGTCCAAGATAAAAGCCGGGTAGTCATAAGGCGTGAACACCCTCCGCCCGCCCTGCGGATTGACGGCCTCGACATCAAGCGCAACCTCGTCCCGCTGTCCAACGGGGGTATACGGGTCATCCTCACTGTAGATCGTCGCCGTCATCAGATGCGCCCACACCTGCGCCGCCTGCCACGGTTCCGCCAGTCCCACCAGCGCGGCAACGACGGCGGCCATTGCCGGGGTCTGTTCCGCTGGTATTTCGTCCGCCGTATAGCGGGCCGGAGGGCGATAACCGCCCGCGTCCTGGTAAATGGCCGTCAGGGTGAATTCCTGCCAGTTACCTGGCTGGGGGAACTGTATTTGTATTTCCGCATTCATGATTCTTCAATGGGGGTGTTAATGTCCACAAAATCCGCCGTTTCTTCCGTTTCGATGGCGTTTGCCGCTATCGCTTCCAGAGCATAATAAACCGGGTTGACGTTGCCGGGCTGGTAATTGGTGCGCTCCGCTGAACCTACAAAAACGTTGACACTCCCGCCAGCTATGCCCGGAATGTCCGTTATGAGTGATGAAAATCCCGTACCCGTTTCAAAGGTGGTGACGCCGCGCACGGTGGCAATCTTCCAGAGATTCTGGCTACTCCCGCCCGCGGTCAGTAAATACAAAGAGCCGTAAGCCTCACCATAATCTCCTGCATTGTAGGACCGCGGCGCAAATTGCTGATAAATGACCCTGTTGACAAGATAGGGGATAGGTTCGTTGTTTGTTGCGGGGATAAAGCTGGTTGTGGTCTTTACCTTCCAACTCCGGGAGGTCTCGGCGGCGTAGATTTCACGCACGCGGATGACGTATCCGTTCCGGGTTGTGTCCCGGACATTGGAAAATGTAATGTCCAGCATTTCCCCGGTATTGTAAGCAAGATTGTTGCCGGGAATAATACTGAAAGAATCCAGCGTTAAATCTTTCCGCGTCGTCTTGCTCCCCCGTCCCAGGCCCACGGTCAATTTGCCCGCGGACGTTAATTGCCAGGGGACGGCAAAACCTGCGAAACTGGAATAATTCCACTGGCCTTTAGGACCTGCAAAGTAATGAACAATCGTGCTGTGCGTCCCGGACGGAACGTTCGTCTGCGCATACTGGCCGGGAATGAGAACGGTAGTTGCCGCCGTCCCCGTCGCCGTTATCGCGCCCGTGTCCAGATAAGCAGGCAGGGTAAAAAGGCCCGTCACGCCAGCCATTCCGGCGGCATACAGACGGTTGACCGCCCCCGTGTCCGTCGGCGCGCCTACGGCAAGCGGAATGTTGACGCCGCCGTTGGCGTTAATAGCCCCCGCCGCTGTCAGACCTCCGGGAATCGTCATGTTGCCTGATGCGTCCACTTGAGGGATGGCCGCCAGAGCATTAGCCGCCGCCGTCGCGGAGTTGGCCGCGCTGGTGGCGGAGGTCGCGGCATCCGTCGCCGCCGTATTGATGCGCCTCTCCGCCTGGTCAATATCATCCTTGGCGGTTTCGGCACGCTGGACAAGGGGCGTGATTGTTCCTTGAGCTTCCGTCCCCGCCGCCTGGACGGCGGAAACGGCGTCCGCCTGCGCTCCGGCTATATTCTGCCGCGCAGTCTGTGTGGCCCGCCCCACGGCAAGCACGGAATCGGCTTGCTTGTCCTGTATGGCAGTAACAGCCTCATTCCTGGCTTCAATAATCTGTTGCTTCCCGTTGTTGACCGTTTCCGGCCAGGCGTCGGCCAGCGACTCCACATCCGTTTTAGCGTCATTGGCGCTCTTGGCGTCACGAGCCGCGTTGGTTGCGGACGTGCCGGCGGCGGTCGCAGAATCGGCGGCAGCACTTTTGGAGGCCCAGGCAGAACCTGCATAGCCTTCCGCCTCTTCGGCCCGTGCAGCAGCGGTGGCTGCCGCGTCCGTTGCCGTCTTGGCTGCCTGGCTCGCCGTTTCTGCGTCCGCATGAGCATTCTTGGAAGCCTGGAGCGCATGATAGGCAAAGGCCTGTGCAGCAGTAGTAGCCATCCACTCCATACGGAGACGCATTGTCGCTTCCCCAGGCATAGCGACAAGCAGCGTCCGGTTCTTCATTGGCGGACCGCCTACCAACTGTGCGACACGAGAAACACCGAGTACGGAAATATACCCGGAAAACAAAATTCTTTGGGAACCATCATCTGCCTGAACCAGGACATTGTAAGACCATCTTCCTTCCGGCAAGGCGGGGAATGAAAAAATCACCTCATTAGAAGACTCCCCCTTCTCAATGGAAATCTCTACCATCTCCTGATTGGCGGATACAATGCTCCCTGAAAAAATCACGCCGTCCAGAGAAACGGCTTCCCCTGCCATATCCCGAAACAGGGCAGGGAAGGAAAACGGAGTATTCTCCATGCAGGAAAAATGTTCCGTGACGCCCAGGAAATCTAACATGCCTCCCTCTTAGCACACATTTTTGCCGCACGAATACAACCGTAACTTGAACAAGCAAAAAAATCCGCTCCCTGTCGAAACAGGGAGCGGAACAAACAACAACGAATACCCTGGAAAGATAATTAAGCTCCAACCGTCGCCTTCTCCTTACAAAGAATCTGCACGAAAGATTTTTCGTCTTTCCTGGAAGCCCCATACATGCAAGCGGCATCTGCTCGAACAACAGAAAGGTTCTGATACTTGTCCGGTCGCACGATAGAAAACTTCATCTGATCCCACGGAGAAAGAACCAGGCGGCTCTTGACCCACATCGGACAAATACGATTGCCGTCCTCATCAAACGGAAGCATATTCGTGACCAGGAATCGGACATTCAGCATTGGATTCACCTTGCCATGTTCCAGCACGGAAAAACCGTAATTCTTATTCTTCTGCTCCTCCCACATGATCATCTGCGCCTTCATCGTTGAGGAAATCGCCAGACAAAGAGTGTCGCCGGAAGCCTCGTCCCATGCGTAATTCTCTTCCAGCATGCGCTTGGCTTCAACAATCTGGTCCAGCAGGAACCCGGCAGGATTCTTCGTCCCATCCATCTTGAAATCAGCAGGAACAACCAGACTTGGATCAAGATTGGTCAACGTGGCGCCTGAATTGCCCGTGTAATTAGGTGCAAGCATTCCCCCGCAAACACTATCCGAAGTTGTACGGATGCGGAACTTTCCGGGATTATCCTTATCGGGAACCACCCCAAGCAAAACCTGATCAAGCAGCCTCTTGCCGGCCTTCTTCATTTCCGCGATAAAATCGCTGATACTGAGTTCAAGGTCGTTCAATAGGATGTTGTCAATATCATCCTTGTGAAGAGAGTCCGCATAACGTTGAGGTTTAATTACACGCTTCCCCATGGAAAGCTCGTGCGGGCTGGCCTCTACGAATCTGTTGCCGATCTCCTTGAACTCCGTCTTGCCCACATAGGGAATCTCCATATCTTTCCCGCGACCGGGGAGAACGGAACAATACGGCTCAAGAATAGACGTAACCTGTTGAATCTCACGCTCGAAAATTGTCGAATACTTCGTGCGGAGCATATCTGCAATAGAAAGATTAAACTCCATGCCCCTGTCATCGCACGGAACATGACCGGAAACATACAACCACGACTTGAACAAAAACGCCCACGACTTGAACAAAACAATCAAAAGCGCAGCCTGGAAGCCTGTTCCTTGCTGTGCTCGTCGCGCAAATGACCATACACCCGCATGGCGAGAGCTCCACCGTCCTGGTGCCCCAGCCACTTGGCCACGGTCGGAATATCTACTCCCTGCTCAATACACGTCGTGGCGAAAAAATGGCGCAGATCATGCACCCGGACATGGGGCAACCCCAGGCGGACACAGGCATTTGTAAGAGCTTTCCTTGGGTTTTCAATAACGAACACAGGAGATGTTGCGGTCAAGTTATTGTTTGTTTTTTTCATCCGCTCAATCACATCCCGTAGAGCTGGGTTAATATACAATATCCGTCTTTTGACTGCATGTTTAATTGCCGGGACGGATATGGAGTCTTTTCCAATATCGCCCCATACCAAGCGTCGGGCTTCTTCAATCCGCAGACCAGAGTAGGCCAAAAAAGCCACCATATCTGCTGCAGGGGAATCAAGGCTCTTTTCCCGGTACTTTCGCAGTAAAGGAGCACGCCTGATTTCTTCTACAATACGAACAAATTCTTCTTTTCCCGGGATGAAAAATTCCGTCGGTTTCAGACTCAATCTCTCCAGTTTTGCGGTAGGGTCTGAAACTACGTACCCGGAATCCCTGAGCATAGCAAATATTTTTCGAACTGCACCAAGAGCTCCATTGGCCGTTCTTGGCGAACAACTCTGTGCTTTTTTGGTCCACCATAACCGGCACATATTGGCCGTGATGGCTTCCGCTGCCACATCTTGTTCAACCAGCTTGCGAGCATGCTCCGCGAAAAGCAGAGCAGATTCAAGGGCCCTAGGTTTAAGATTGGGCCTCATCTTTTGCTGGGCAATGTAGGTATCTACCGCTACATACCAAGAGATGTTTCCGATAGTCGGGGTATTTGTCCCCATCTCCTGCAAAAAGGCAGCCATTTTGGCAATAGCCTCATTTATATCCTTTGTTTTAAGTGAACGTCTTATCGTTTTTCGGCCACCTTGTCTGGAATCCACACGAGCATAGTAAATGCCAGAATTCTTTTCCCGGTACAAGTGGGCGTAATCGGTAGGCTCGAAGTATTGACGCATACCCATCTCTTGCCATTCCTGTGACCCCAACACAACATTTTTTCATTTTGACGTGTGGCCTGACGTGTGGCTAATCTAAAAACAGGGGAAAACAAAAACCGCTGTAAGCGTTTCAGCTTACAGCGGTTAAAAATGGTCGGGTTGACAGGATTCGAACCTGCGACCCCCTGCACCCCATGCAGGTGCGCTACCAGACTGCGCTACAACCCGATGAACTCGGACCGACCAGGGCCGTGTCTTGTGACGGCGAGGTGTATATAGGAAAACTTTAGTGTTGGCAAGAGTCTTTTTTCATAGCATACCTTTTTTGTCATGAAGCAAGTTCAAGTTGCAGTCGTCGGGGCCAGTGGCTACACCGGGCAGGAATTGTTGCGCATCCTGCTGAACCATCGCGGGGTGAAGCTGGTGTGCGCTACTTCCCGCCAGTATGCCGGGCAGCCGTTGTGGGAGATTTTTCCCCGTTTCCGTCAGGTTCCGGGTTCCGGCCTGAAGTTTACGGATTCCGATGTGGAGGCGATTGCCGCCACTGGGGCGGAGGTCGCTTTTCTGGCCCTGCCTCATGGCGTGGCTGCTTCCTATGCCCGCGGCCTGGTGGACAGGGGCGTGCGCGTGATTGACCTGAGCGCGGATTTTCGCCTGGACAGCCCGGATGTGTACGAAGAGTATTACGGGAACCCCCACCCGGATACGGCCCTGATGCAGGAAGCCGTGTACGGTTTGCCGGAGTGGCGCCGGGAGGAGATTGCCCGGGCGCGCATTGTGGCTTCCCCCGGCTGCTATCCCACCAGCATTCTTCTGCCTCTCATTCCCTTGTTCAGGGCGGGCATGCTGGAGCCGGAGGACGTGGTGGTCTGTTCCGGCAGCGGCGTGAGCGGAGCAGGGCGCAAGGCATCCATTCCGCTGCTGTTCTGCGAGTGCAATGAGAGTTTTCATGCCTACGGAGTACCGAAACACCGCCATTTGAGCGAAATTGAGCAGGAGCTTTCCCATGCCGCCGGGGAAACGGTGGTAATGTCCTTCACCCCCCATTTGATTCCCGTTAATACGGGTATTTGCTCCACGATTACGGCCAAAGTGAAAAAAGGGGCGGACCCCGAGTCCGTCGGCCGCCTGCTGGAAGAAGCCTATGCCGCGGCCCCGTTCGTCCGCCTTCTGGGGCGTAACCAGCCTGCTGATACCAAGAATGTAACACGGACGAACTGCGTGGATATTGGCTGGGCTTATGATCCCCGCACGAACCGCGTGATTCTGATGAGCGCAGAGGATAATGTGGTGAAGGGCGCGGGTGGGCAGGCCGTTCAGTCCTTCAATATCATGTGCGGATTTGATGAAACGGAAGGCTTGTGGGTTCTGTAGCTTTTTGATACGCTGAAAGGCACTTTCAAGACGATGAATGATTCATCCTATATTCCGGTTGACGGGGGCGTTTGCGCGCCCCAGGGCTTTTTGGGGAGCGCCGTAAGCTGCGGCATCAAGAAGCCTACGGCCACGCGTCTGGACCTGGCCCTGATTTATTCCACGGAACCCTGCGTTTCCGCAGGAACGTTTACGACCAACCGCGTGCAGGCCGCCTGCGTGAAGGTGAGCCGGGAGCATCTCCGGAAAGGAAATATCCGCGCCATCGTGGCGAACAGCGGGAACGCGAACGCCTGCACCGGAACCCGGGGGGTGGAGGACGCCAGGGGCGAATGCCGCAGCGTTGCTGAGCTTCTGGGGCTGGAGCCTGCAGAAGTGGCCGTATGTTCCACCGGCGTGATTGGCCTGCCAATGCCTATGATGCGCATTTACCCGAAGTTTCCGGAATTGGCGGAGGGGCTTTCCCGCGACAAGGGGCATGAGGTGGCCCAGGCCGTGATGACCAGTGATACGAAGGAGAAAATTATTGCCATTGAGTTTGTAGTGCAGGGCAAAGCCGTGCGCATCGGCGCCTGCTGCAAGGGGGCGGGCATGATCAATCCCTGCATGGCGACCATGCTGTGCTTTATCACGACGGATGCGGGCGTTTCCCGCGATGTGCTGGAGCTGTGCGTGCAGTCCGGAGTGAAGAGTTCTTTTAACTGCATCACCATTGACGGAGACATGAGCACGAATGACACGGTTCTGGTGATGGCGAATGGGGCATCCGGCGTGAAGCTGGAAACTCCGGAAGATATTTACGTATTCCAGCAGGCTTTGGCCCATGTGATGCTGGAACTGGCCAAGCACATCGTGCAGGACGGAGAGCGGGTGACCAAGTTCGTCACCGTGCATGTGACGGGAGGCCGCACGGAGGATGAAGCGAAAAAAGCGGCGGAAGCCGTAGCCAAGTCTTCCCTGGTAAAGAGTTCCTGGAACGGGAATGATCCCAACTGGGGGCGCATTATTCATGCCGTGGGCTACTGCGGAGCAAAGGTGGATGAAGAGAAGATAGACATTGACATCGCCAGTCTGGCCGCCTGCCGCGGCGGCGTGCAGGCGGATACGCCGTCCGACGATTTGCGGCAAGCCGTGCAGGTTCCCGCGTTCCAGGTGGATATCAATTTGAATCGGGGCGAGTTTTCCCATACGGTGTATACCACGGATTTGTCTCCGGAATATGTGGATTTCAACCGTTCCGAGTATGCATACTGGAACCAGGCCAAAGCGGACGGCCTGACCTGTTAACCGTTTCTGTCATGGCGCGTGGCAAATGCCGCCAGGGAAAGGCGGGGGGAATGGCCCCCGCCGGGATGCTGATGGAGGTGCGGCGCCTTCTGGATGAAGGCGCCTTCCGCGCTTCCCGTGCCCAGCGTTTCTGTACCGGTGCGGCGGATTGCTGCCGGTTCCGCCTGACCGGGGAGACGCCGCATGTAACGCTGGGGGAGGCATGGGTGGCCTGGAAGGCGTGGCGTGCTTCCGGACGCACCCGGTTGGAGCTGCCTCCGGACGGGAGCTGCCCTTTCTTGAGCGGTCAGGGAAGATGCATGATTTATGAAGGCAGGCCGTTGGCGTGCCGCACTCATTTCTGCGTACCGGCCGGGGGCGCCTTGCCCCGCCGGGAGGTTATTGACCTGATCCATGCGCTGGAAGATATTGACGCAGCGCTGGGCGGCGATGGTGCAGCCCGGCTGCCGGAGGCCGTGGAACGGCTGTCCCGAAAAGGCCCGGCGGATGGAAGGAAGAGGCGGCGATGATGATCCGGGGGTGACGGCAGTCAGGCGTCTATTTCCAAGCGGAAGCACATTTTTTCAGGCCATGGGAACATGTTTTCCCTTCGTGTGTCCATGGCTGGACCTGGTTAGAGGATAGAAGTAAGCAGGAGAATGCCTGTTCAGGCCTCCGAGTCCGTTTGTTTCTCTTTTTCCTGTTTGGAGGCCAGATGGCGCAGGGCGCTGGCGGCCTTTTTGTTGCCGTGCCGGACGGCTTTCTGATACCATTCTTCCGCCTGTTTATCGTCCTGCTCAATGCCGTAGCCGTGGGCGTAGCAGTTGCCCACATTGAACATGGCTGTGGCGTTGCCCTGTTCCGCCGCCTTAAGGTACCATTTCAGGGCTTCTTCCCGGTTGACGGGCGTTCCTTTTCCGTTCAGATGGCACCACCCCAGGTTGAGCTGGGCTGTTGTATGCCCCTGTTCTGCGGCTTTGGTGTACCAGTGGACGGCTTTGGCCATGTCCACTTCCATGCCCCGGCCGTTGCCGTAGCACCATCCCAGCGTGTATTGGGCCGTAATCTGGCCCTGAAGGGCTGATTTGTGATACCATACCAGCGCTTTGTCCAGATCCGGCTCCACGCCGAAACCGTTTTCATAGCACCATCCCAGATTGTACTGGGCCGTAGCATGGTTCTGCATGGCGGCTTCTTCGTACCAGTAAGCGGCTTTCCGCGGGTTTTTGGGGGTTCCGCTTCCGTTGCCATAGCACCAGGCCAGGTTATACTGGGCGCGGGGGTCTCCCTGTTCCGCGGCCTGCTTGTACCAGTATACGGCCTGTTCCCAGTTTTTCCGGCTGGGGCTGTTGGCATAAATCCAGCCGAGGTTGAGCTGGGCTACCGCGTGGCCCTGTTCCGCCGCTTTTTTGTACCAGCCGATGGCCTGGTGTTCGTCTTTTTCCACTCCCAGGCCATTGACATAGCAGAACCCAAGGTCAAATTGCGCGGTGGGGTGCCCCTGTTCGGCGGCTTTCCGGTACCAGTAAAAGGCCTTGTCGTTGTCCTGAGGGGCGCCGATGCCGTTGGAATAAGCCCATCCCAGGTTGAGCTGGGCTGTAACGTGGCCCAGTTCCGCCGCCTGCTGGTAGCAGTAGAAGGCTTCCTGCTGGTTTTCCGCCACCCCGCGACCCTGTTCGTAGTTGATTGCCAGCTGGAACAGCGCCTGGGCGTCTCCTTTCAGAGCTATTTGCTGAAGGGTTTCTACGTCGACGGAATAGGTGGAGACGGTGTTTTCCTGCTCGCCGTGGTTGTGGGAAGCGTCATTCATTTCACAGGTAACCGCACTGGGGAACACTGGGACAATTTTTGCTCTCCTGAACTTGTGCGCTCGCCGATTCTGCACATTTCCCCCATAAGAATCAAGACCCGTTTTTATTGGGGCCGGAGTTCGGAAAGCTTTACCGTCCAGCGCGCCTGCGGCGGGACAGGGCGAGGAATGAACCGCCAAGGAATAGGATTCCGGCGCCGGGTTCCGGGATTCTCAGATCTCCCAGCGGAGCGGTGAAGCTCTGTATTTCCCCCAGGCGGATGCCCGTCAGTCCCGCTTCTTCGTAATTATAACTGTACACGTCGTTTTCTCCATCCATGCTGGTCAGATAAATGTCGCAGTGGGAAAGGCCGTATTCATCCGTATAGTCGTTCACGACTACTTTCTGGCGGAACATTCCCACCGCATAGTCGTCCGAGTCCGTCAGGTAGATAACCAGATTGTCGTCTTCGTCCGTGTCGTAGCCCCACATGGTGATGGCGTGGCCTCTCCCTTCTTCGCCGACGGTCAGAGTGGTTCCCCAGTTGTTGTTGATGCTGTTTGTCAGCTTCTGGTAAACGCCGCTTCTGGTGTCTCCGTCCCAGAAGCTGTATGCGGAAAATAAGGGGTTGTCAACAGCTCCTCCGCTTGAAGACTGCGGGACTGTCAGTCCCAGCTCTTTCCAGTATCCTCCGGAAGCCGTCGTCGTAGAAAGGCTCGGATAGGCGGTGGTATCCAGCATTCCGCCGTTGATCCACCAGTTGTAGGCTTGTTCCACGGAGCCTCCGCTGTTTGTCCAGTTCGTGGAGATGGTCTGGTAAATAGCCAGCTGGGCGACCTGCGGCATGACATCGTAAGTGGCGGATTTCCCGTTGGGCGTGGCGGATTTCAGGTCGCTTCTGGTATCCTGCCACCATTGGAGAACGTTGGAGGCCGCCGCCGCCCAGCAGATATTCTGATCATAAGGAAGGTACAGCCATTCATTGGGCCGTGCGGAAACCGGAGGATTTAGCGGATTGGTGGGGTGGGGCTTGGTCCCCCATGTCCATTTGGTTTTTTTATTGCAATCATACCATCCGCCGGATTCGGAGACGTTTTCAAGGAATACGGGCGCGGCATGAAGCGCTCCGGGAAAGAGCAGTGCCGCCAGAGCCGGAGAGAGGGAGCGGAGAGTCATAGGAAAAAAGGAATATGTGTAATTCCTTTTTTGTTAAAAAAAGCCCGGGAGGGTCGTCAAGATAATAAATAGGGGAAGGAGGCGAATAAACCCCGGAGAGGCAGATTTTTTTCCGAAGACGCCGGGAACGGGATGTCCGGGGGACAGGACAGATGAATGATTTTCAGGGGCTGCCGTTGTTAACGGGGGACGAGCCAGGGAGAAGTGGGCGCTTCCGGATTGGACGCTACATCTGCGGGGGAGCCCTCGGCCACGATATTGCCGCCGTGCCTGCCGGCTCCGGGGCCCATGTCCACCAGGTAGTCCGCGGCATTGAGCAGGTCCTTGTGGTGTTCCACGCAGAGGATGGTGTGTCCGGCATCCCTCAGGCGGAAAAGGGCTGCCAGGAGAAGGGCCACTTCATTGAAGTGGAGGCCGCTGGTGGGTTCGTCCAGAATGAACAGGGCCCGTTTTCCGTCTTCCTCCAGTTTCCAGGCCGGGGCTTTGGCCAGTTCCGCAGCTATTTTTATGCGCTGGGATTCTCCGCCGGAAAGGGTGTCCGCCCTGCGGTTGAGACTGAGGTATCCCAGCCCTACGTCCTGCATGCTTTTCAGGATGGCGGCGGCTCTGGGCAGGGAGGAAAAGAATTCCGCCGCTTCGTCCACGGTCAGGGCCAGCGCCTGGGCAATGGATTTCCCTTTCCAGGTGACTTCCAGCGTTTCCCTGTTGTAGCACTGCCCCTGGCAGGCGTCGCAGGGCATTGCCACGTTTCCCAGAAAGTTCATGTCCACTTCAATCATGCCCGTTCCCTGGCAACGTTCACAGCGGCCTCCGCGAATGTTGGGGGAAAAGCGCGCCGCCGTATATCCCCTCTGCTTGGAAAGGGGGAGCTGTGCGTAAAGGGGGCGCAGCACCTGGAGCAGGCCGGTAGCGGTGGCCGGTGTGGAGCGCGGCGTTTTGCCGATGGGCGACTGGTCGATGACGACGAGGCGGTTGAAGTGTTCCGTTCCCTGCACGCGGCGCGGAATACCCTTTTTCCCGGAGAGGTCTTGCCTGACTGCGGGGATGAGGCAGTCCCGGACAAGGGTGGATTTTCCTGAACCGGAAGGGCCGGAGATGCAGGTTAGTGTGCCGACCGGGATATTCAGAGTGACGTTGTTGAGGTTGTGCTTGTCCGCACCGGTCAGTACCAGACGCCCCGCAGGAGCCGTCTTGCGTCCGGAGGCGGGCATATTTCGCTTGCCTGAAAGCCATTCTCCGGTGGGGCTTTCGGCATTTTCCAGTATCTCCGCAAGGGAGCCCTGTGCCAGAATACGGCCTCCGTTGGTTCCGGAGCCGGGGCCCATGTCCACCAGGTGATCCGCCGCGGTTAGAATTTGTTCATCATGCTCTACGACCAGTACTGTGTTGCCCTGGTTCCGGAGCGTCCGGAGAGCGCGGAGCAGGCGGTCCGTATCGGCGGGGTGCAGTCCGGCCGTGGGTTCGTCCAGGATGTAAAGGACTCCGGAAAGGCCGCCTCCCAGCTGGGAAGCCAGGCGCGCCCTCTGCAGTTCGCCTCCGGAGAGGGTGTTTGCCTGGCGGTCCAGGGACAGGTAGGAGAGTCCCAGCTCATTCAGGAAGCGCACGCGTTTGTTGATTTCCTCCATGAGCGGGGTCAATGCCGCCGCCAGGGAGGAGGGCGTTTTCAGTCGTTCCAGTTCTCCTGCCATATCTTCCAGAGGAAGAGCCGTCAGTTCCGCGAGATTGTAGGCCCGGTCCGGCGCAGGCATGGTGACGGCCAGGGCCAGAGGGGAAAGACGCTGGCCTCCGCAGGCGCGGCACGGACCGTTTTCCTGTTCATTCAGGCCGGTTCCCCGGCAGGAGGGGCATGCCCCCAGCGGGGAGTTGAAGGAAAAATGGCGGGGCGTAAGCTGGGGTAGAAGGAAGCCTGTTTCCGGATTGCGGTAGCGGGTGTGGAAGGCCCGGATTGAGGCTTCCTCTCCCGGTATGGTGATGATGGCCCGCACTTCGTCCGGATTGATACGGAGAGCCGTTTGCAGGGAATCCGCAATGCGCGAGGCCGTATTTTCCCCTCTGACGATGAGGCGGTCAATGACCAGGGCCGCGTCCGGAGGCGGGGGGACGGGGGAACTTATTTCTTCAATATCCCGCATTTCTCCGTTCCAGTAAACCCGGAGGAAGCCCTGCCGCTGGAAGTCGCCCAGCGTCGCTGCGGGATCCTGGGCCAGCAGGTTTTCCGCCGGAGCGGCCAGAATCAGGCGCGTGTGTTCCGGCAGGGAAACGAGTTCCTCTGTAATCCGGTCCGGGCTCTTGCGTTCCAGTTCCTTTCCTGTTTCCGGGTCATGGGGCGTGCCGGCAGCCGCGTAAAGGATGCGCAGGTAGTCCAGAATTTCCGTGATGCTCCCCAGCAGGGTGCGGGAACTCTGCTGCCTGGCGGATTGCTCCAGGCACAGGGCCGGGGGCAGCCCGGTAATGCTGTCCACTTCCGGTTTTTCCGGTTGATCCATGCCCTGCCTGGAGCGTGCCGACAGGCAGTCCAGAAAACGCCTGCGGGATTCGGAAAAAAGCGTATCGAACGCCAGGGAAGATTTTCCGGAGCCGGAAGGGCCGCAGAATACGATGAGCTTGTTGGACGGAAGGTCCAGATCCAGGTTCCGGAGGTTGTGCTGGCGCGCGCCGCGGATGGAAATGGGAAGATTCATGTCACGTAAGGCGGGTAAAGGCTCCCTGGTGCGTGCCGCCTTCCTCAATGATGAGGCGGCGCGCCGTGATATCTCCCAGGAATTTGGCGTGCCGGTGGATGGTGACGGTTTCATCCGCCGTAAGCGTTCCTTCCAGAGACCCCTGTATCCAGATGTTTTCCACGCGGATGGTTCCTGTGACCAGCACCGTCGTCTTTTTTTCCACCACCATCCTGTGGGCGCAGATAGAGCCGGAGATGTGCTGGTCCGTTTTGATTTTGCAAACGCCGCGGCACAGGAAGTCGCCGGAAGCCCTGCCGTATAAGACCAGGTCACGGCATTCGATGTTCAGCCCCTTCAGGTCTGCATTGGCCTGCACGGTAACGCTTCCGCAGGTCTGCACCTTGGTCCGGTGCGTTCTGCTGTGTAAAATGACGTCGTCCAGTTTGATATACGCGGAGCAATGGCCGCACCTGGCGGAAACTGCCGTGGCGGGGACGGAGGTGCTTTTGCGGCAGGAGAAGCATTCCACCTCCCGGGCAGGCGCCGGGCTGCTTTCCGCAGTTGGGGGGAGTGTCCAGGGCGGTGCCGGGGAGGGGTGGCTGATTTTCCCGGAGGGCGCGGTGCTGATCCGGGGGACGGGATGGAAGGTGGGGTTCATGGAACAAAGAGGGCGGCAAAAGAACGGTCCGTTCTTTTGCCGCCCCTGAAAGTAGCAGGCGGAGAGTTTTTTATTCCGCGTCAATATCCAGCGTGCTCTGGCTGGCCGGAGCATGGGTTTCCGGCTCCGGAGCGAAGGTATGGACGGAAGCCGCCTTCTTGGCGGCGGAAGCCCCTGTGGCTCCTACCGTGGGGGCGCCCACGGTAGAATGGCCAATGAAGATTGCACCGCCTTCAATAGCCAGGGAGGCGGCCTGGATGTCACCTACGAGTTCCGCCGTGCTTTTCAGTTCCACGCGGTCCGTGACTGTTACATTGCCGATGACCTTGCCGTGGATGATAACGGATTTGGTATTGATTTCCGCCCGGATGACGGCGTTCTGGCCTACGGAAAGCACCCCTTCGGAGGAAATGTCGCCTTCCACGGTGCCGTCAATCAGCAGGTCATCGGAAAAACGCAGGGAACCGATTACCTCCACATCGGAGTTCAGCACATTGCGGGTCAGCTGCTGGACACGGGTGGTGGGGGCGTAGGAAGGCGCGGCTTCCGCAACCGGTTCGGGGATGTCCTGGCTCTTGGCTACATCCATCCAGCTGGGGGTGGATTCAGGATTTTTATTGCCCTTGGGGGCGGGAACGGTAGTGAATGATCCAAACATGGCGTTAAAAAGAGGGGGTGAAAGGTAAGATGGGAGCTCTTGAAACTCGTCCGGTTTAATGTACATCACCCGCATGTGGATGTGAAACAATTTTCTCCGGCAGGGATAAAAAAATGTGTCTGTTTTTTATCGTTGCGCTGCCTTGGGCGTTCCGGTAGTGTGTGACCGTCTTTCCGCGATTGTTTTCTGTGGATATTTTCGTTTTGAAATGAGTGATTTATTTGAAAAAAAGCTGTTCCTTTCTCTGGCCGCGCGCAGGCACGGCGGAAAAGCGGGCTTTGCGCTGGGCCGCATTCTTTCCGTCATCTTTTTCGTGATCGCGCTGGGAATGTTTTTCGGCGGTCTTTTCTTCTGGCTCCAGAAGCGCCAGGCATCCCTGGATTCCGGAGCGGCCGCGCGGATTTGCGCCACGCCGGAGATGTTGTCCGGAGAATTGAAAGCCGCTCTGAAAGACAGGGTGGACTATAGTTTCTGGCCTCCTTATCACATTTCTCCGATGGAAAAGCAGGACCTGCTGCGCAACTGCCTGGCGGAGGCACAGAAATATCTGAGCGCCGCGGATGTGGTTCAAAAATCCTCTTTTGTGTGGAAGTCCCTGCAATCGCTTCCTTTAATGGTCAGGCATTACGCCATGTCTCCGCCTGAAGCGATTGTCAGCAGGCCTAAGGGGCCTAAAAGCTTTGCCGTGTTTGAGGTGGAGGGGCATCCCTGCGCCCAGCTTCTGGTTGGTTTTGAAAAGACTCCCGATATGGAATTCTGTTTTTTCAAGGATGAACAGGATGGTTCCTGGAAGCTGGACTGGCAGCAGTTTGCCCGCTTTCAGCCGATGAACTGGGAGGATTTTGTACGGGGAAAAGGGGAGGATATTGCGGAATTCCGCGTATGGATGGTTCGGGAGCGCATGTCGGAAAATAAGGATGACTATGCATTTAAGCTGATTGCTCCCGGGATGAACGGTTCCGAAGAGCGCAGCATTGCCCGGCCCATGGTGTATGTCCCCAGAAAATCGGAAATGGGCAAGCGTTTGTTCATGTTGTTTAAGATCAATGAGGAGATGGAACATTCCCCATACCGGGTGTTGAACGCCAATGACGAGGCTGACATGCTCCGTGCGCGGGTTCTCCTTTCCCGCAGCAAAGAGCCCAACCGCAAGGGGGAATATTCCTTTACGCTGGTCAGGCTGCTGGGGGAAGGCTGGTACGGCCTTTCTTTCCCGGAATAAAAAGGAAGGATTGGGCCGGCCTCTTGCTTTGCGGAGGATGGGGATGCGTTTTACCGGCGATGGAAACGGGGAGGGGGCCCTTCATGTGGGCGCCTGGGGCGGTGGGGCCGGAAAGGGGGCGGGTATGGCGTAAGGCGTGCGGCATGATGTCTGCGGCAGACGCCCGCCGGCCAGAAAGGGCCGTGGTAATGCGGCCTGGGGTTCCATGCAGGAACATGGCAGCCGCGGTAGATGTCCCTGATGACGTAAATGGGTGCGCCTGCAGGGGTATAGGCGTAAATGGGCCGTCCGCATGGGGAATATCCCCAGATGGGGAATCCGGAGGGGTCATACAGGAAAACGGCCTGCCCTGCCGCAGGTACGCGGATTTCGCCATGCAGGTGAATTCCGGCTTCCGCGACGGGGGAAGAAAAGGCCAGGAGGGCAGATATGGCGCTTCCGGCGCAGCAGGCAAGAAGATGGTTTCCGGCAGGGTTGTTGTTCATCGGTTTTTTGAATGGTGGTTGACGGCAGTTATCCGATAGAGCGGAGTCCCCGTCCCGTTTTGTGTAATTTTCCATGCCCGTCATTCAGGGAAGGGGTAAGGGGAATACCGTCTTGACCTGGAGGGGCGCCCCGGGCAAAGTGACCGCGTGACGAGATTCAGACCATGCATTGATTTACACGACGGGCGCGTGAAGCAGATTGTGGGCGGCACCCTGACGCAGGATGGCATCTCATTGCGCACCAATTTCGTCTCCGACCGCGGCGCGGCATGGTATGCGGATTTGTACCGCAGGGACGGTCTGAGCGGAGGGCATGTGATCAAGCTGGGCCCAGGGAACGACCATGCGGCGCGGGAGGCCCTGGCGGCATGGCCGGGAGGCCTTCAGGTGGGCGGCGGCATGACGCCGGAAAATGCGGAGGAATGGATTTCCGCCGGGGCCAGCCATGTGATTGTTACTTCCTGCCTGTTTGATGCGGAGGGAACGCTGCGGATGGACAGGCTGAAGGATCTTGTTTCCGCAGTGGGCGCGGAACGGCTGGTGCTGGATTTGAGCTGCCGCAGGGTTCAGGGAGGCTGGGCCGTGGCCATGAACCGGTGGCAGACTTTGACGGAACTCCGGGTAACGGCGGAGACGCTGGATGTTCTGGCGGAACATTGCGCGGAGTTTCTTATTCATGCGGCGGATGTGGAAGGGCTCTGCACCGGCATTGACCGGGAACTGGTGGAAATGCTGGGAAACTGGCGCCGCCTGCCCATGACATATGCCGGAGGCATCAGCCGCATTCAGGATATTGACGAAATAGACGCTTTGAGCGGCGGAACCATGGATGCCACGGTGGGGAGCGCTTTGGATTTGTTTGGCGGCGGTTTAATCAGGTATGGGGATCTGGTGGCCAGGCAGCGCGGGAAGTCCGGCATGGAAACGGTATGAAACTGGCTCTGAAAGTTATTCCCAATGCGAAGAAGAGCGAGGCCGTGGGATGGGAGGAAGATCCCCGTGCCGGCCGCGCGCTGAAGCTGCGCATTGCCGCGCCTCCCGTGGAGGGAAAGGCGAACAAGGCCGTCGTCCTTTTCCTGTCCGCTTGGCTGGATATTCCCCGTTCCTCCATCAGCCTGCTGCGCGGGGAATCCTCCCGGCTGAAAGTGGTGGAACTGCCGGACGGATGCGAGGGAAAACTTGCCCGGCTGCTTTCTGCGGAGGATGTTTCCGGAGCTTAGGAAAGCCGTGTGGAAGGCAGGCATTTTCTTTATGGGTAGAAGGGTTGCATCAGGCGCGGTCCATTACGCGTCAAACGTCATCCATGTCTTAGCAGGCCGTTGACGCATCCGGTAAAAGAATTTACATTGCCCGCATGAGCGACGAAGAGAAAGAGAAAAACGCGGAAGCGGAAGAGCTGGAGGCGCAGGAACAGGTGCAGGATGCTCCTGCCGAGGAGAAGGTGGCGGAACCTTCCCTGGAAGAGGAATTGCTTAAATGGCGGGATGCCGCCATGCGCACTGCTGCGGAATATGATAACTACCGCAAGCGCATGGTGAAGGAAAAGGAGGAATGCGCCAAGTTCGCCAATCAGCGCCTGCTGGAAGAACTTCTACCCGTCATTGATAATTTTGAAATGGGCATGGCCGCCGCCAGCGCAGATGCCTCCTCCATGATTTACATCGGCATGAGCATGGTGAAGAAGCAGCTGGACGAATTTCTCGCCGGCAATGGCGTGAGCGCCGTGGAGCCTGTGGTGGGAAGCATGTTTGACCACGCCACGGAGGAAGCTCTTCAGCGGGAACCCTCCGACCAGCCGGAAGGCACCGTTCTGCGCGTTATCCGCAAGGGGTATATGCTGAAAGACAGGCTTCTGCGCCCGGCGAACGTGGTTGTCGCCCATACTCCGGACCCCGAACCGCAAGTCTGACCGTTTTTTTAACATTCACGCCACATGGCTAAAAAAGATTATTACGAAATTCTCGGCGTTTCCAAGGACGCTACTGACGATGAGATTAAGAAGGCCTATCGCAAGCTGGCCTTAAAGTACCATCCGGACCGCAACCCGGACGACCCGTCCGCAGAAGAAAAGTTCAAGGAGCTGGGAGAGGCCTATGAGGTGCTTTCCGATGCGGACAAGAGGGCTGCCTACGACCGCTTCGGCCATGCCGCCTTTGAACAGGGCGGCCCCGCTGCGGGCGGCGGTTATGCCGGGGGAGGGTTCCAGGATCCGATGGATATTTTCGCCCAGATGTTTTCCGGAATGGGCGGTTTTGCGGATATGTTCGGAGGCGCCGGCCGCGGCGGCCAGAAAAGGTCCACCAAGAGACCCGGTTCCGATTTGCGCTATGATTTGGACATCACGCTGGAAGAGGCTGCGAAGGGATGCACCAAGAAGCTTGAGATTGAGCGTCTGGTGACTTGCAAGACCTGCCACGGCACCGGGGCCAGGGATGGAAAGGAAGCGTTCAAGTCCTGTCCTACCTGCCAGGGGCGCGGCATCATTACCCAGCAGAGCGGCTTTTTCGTCCAGCAGTCCACCTGCCCCACCTGCCACGGCACCGGGGAAATCATCTCGGACCCATGCCCCGTCTGCCGCGGGGAAGGGCGCGTCAGGGAGGATTCCCACATCACCATCCGTATTCCTGCGGGCGTTGCCACGGGCAGCCAGCTCCGCATCGCCGGGGAAGGGGATGCCGGGGTGCATGGTGGCCCTACCGGGGATCTGCACGTGTTTATTGACGTCAAACCGCACGATATTTTCCAGAGGGAGGGCAACGACCTGAGCTGCACGGTTCCGGTTCCGCTTTCCCTGGCTGTTTCCGGCGGCAGGCTGAAAGTGCCCACGCTGGAAGGCGCGGCCACCATCAAGCTGCCGGAAGGAACGCAGAACGGCATGATCTTCCGTCTGCGCGGCAAGGGGGTAAAGGCCCTTCGCAGTTCGGACGTGGGGGATATGCTGGTGGAGGTGGAGGTGGAAATCCCCTCCCGGCTTACCAAGGAGCAGATGGATAAGCTGAACGCGTTTGCCTCTGCCTTGGATGAAAATCGGAACCAGCCGGCTTGCGTGGAGTTTGCCGACAAGGCGGCGCGTTACCTGAAGGGCAAATAAGGTCCGTTTCCCTTTTTCAGACATGGCCCGCTTTTTCCTCCCGCCTTCCGAATGGGCTGCTCCCGCCTGGGAGCTGCGAGGGGATGAAGCGCACCATGCCGCTAGGGTTTTGCGCCTGAAGCAGGGTGACTCCTGCATCGTGTTTGACGGTTGCGGGCGTGCGGCCCACGCTGTGGTGGCGGAACCTCCGCGCAGCTCCGGCGTGCTGCTGGTTCCGGGGGAGGAATGCCTTCCTTCTCCCCCCGTGGCCCATTTGACGTTGTGCCAGGCTGTTCCCAAGGGGGCCAACATGGATCTGATTATCCAAAAGTCTGTGGAACTGGGTGTTTCTGCTATTGTTCCGCTCGTGACGGACCGCACGATCGTGCGCCTGAATGCCCGGGAGGCTGAGGCCAAAAGGCAGAAATGGCAGCGCATCGCCTTGGAGGCCTGCAAGCAGTGCGGCCAGAACACGCTGCCGGAAGTGGCGCTTCCCGTTCCCTTTGCGGAATGGCTGCGCGGAGGAATTCCGGAAGGACTGAATATTATCGCCTCTCTGGCGCCCGGAGTGCGGCCGGTCAGGGAAGTGCTGGAGGCCGCCCGTTCCCGTTCCGTTCGTCACGCTTCTCTGCTGGTGGGGCCGGAGGGGGATTTTACGGACCGGGAGACGGCCATGGCGTTGGAAGCGGGGTTTGTTCCCGTCACGCTTGGCCCTATCGTTCTCCGGGTGGAGACGGCCGCCTTTTTCGGCCTGGCCGCCATGCGGTACGCCCTGGACTGAGTTTTTTTCATACGCATTCCCATGTTTAAAAATATCATTTTCGACTGGTCCGGCACCCTGGTGGACGACCTGGCCCTGACGCTGGACGCCTCCAACTACGTTTTTTCCCAATACGGGAAACCCTGCATGAACAGGGATGAATTTCGCGCGGAATTCCAGCTTCCCTATCCGGACTATTATGCCCGGGTGCTGCCCCACGCGGATCTGGATGAACTGGAAGACCATTTCCGGTACGCCTTCCGCGTTTCCAATGCTCCGGTGGAAGTGCTGCCGAATGCCCGGGAATTCCTGGAGTTCTGCCGCGCGCGCGGCGTGCGCTGCTTTATTCTTACCAGCGTGGATGCCAAGGAGTTTGATACCCAATGCAGGGAGCTGGGCATGATGGAATATTTTGAAGCCATTCATGCGGGCATCCGCCATAAGGATGCCCACATTCATACCCTGCTGGCCCAGCACGGGCTGCATGCCCATGAAACCGCGTTTATCGGGGACATGCAGCATGATGTGGAAACGGCCCACCACGCGGGCATCACATCCATTGCCGTTTTGACCGGCTACAATGACGCAGCGCAGCTTTCCAAGGCCCGGCCGGACATGATCGTCCCGGACCTGCTTGTTCTGCGCACGCTGATGCGCCGTTACGCGCTCCCTTCCGATACGCAGGATTCCATCAATATCAATGGTCTTGAACTGGATACCTTCATTGGCGTTCCGGACGAGGAGCGCTCTTCCATGCAGACCCTGAAAGCGGACATCTCTTTTTATCCGGAGGAGGCTTTGTCCGGCCTGAACGATGATTTTTCCAGAACCGTCTGTTATGATTCCATTGCCCGTGCGCTCCGGGCGGAGGCCATGGCGCGTCCACGCAAGCTGGTGGAAACGCTGGCGGAGGATATGGGAAAGGTTTGCCTGAAGGAATTCGGCGCGCGGCACGTGGTTGTTACCCTGCGCAAGTTTATTCTGCCGCGGACGGACAGCGTTTCCGTAACGGTGCATGTTTCCCGGCACCGGTAAGAAAGAGGTTTTCTACCGGATGTCCACCGCCTTTTCCTCAGGGATTTTCTTCCCGTCTTTGGTGAAAGTGTTTTTCTCCGCCTTGACGTCACCGGTATGGCGAATGCGGATGGCGGTTCCGTTCTTGAGGTCAAACGTGTTTCCGGTAATGGTGATGTTCCGGTGAACGTCCCCTTCCGGCCGTGGAGCGTGCGGCACGATCTGGATGACGGCTTCTCCGCATTGGATAAAGGTATTGCGGGAAATGGTCATGTTCCTGACCACGCCGGATTCATACCAGCCGGAGGCGTCATCTTCCACCAGGATGGCGGGCATGCCCGTTTTTTCAAACCGGCACCGTTCAACCAGCACCGGCTTCCTGGTGGTGAGCAGGAAGCCCCTGGTGGGAATGTGGCGGCATACCGTATTGCTGATGTGGACAGATGGCGTCCATGTGACGTTTTCCACAACATCGTCAGGCTGGATGTTCCCGGGATTGGGATGTTGCAATGTAAGTTCTATTTCCTTTTCATTGAGTTGTTTGACGCCGGAAACGGTATTGGATGCATAAGGCACCAGCGTGTTGCAGGAAACATAATCGATCCGGTCTCCTGCGGCAAAGGCGTCAAAGCCGAAGGTCTGGGGATGCATGAACCGGACGGTGATTTTGTTGGGGGCCGGCCTGTCTATAATGCGCAAGTGGGTTCCATGAACATTAACGGCGTCGTCATGGGAGGCTCCCAGCACGCAATCCTTGACGATGATTTTTCCCCGGCATCCGGAAAAGTGCAGATTATCCGCCCAGGAGGAATTGGTGCGGAGGGAACGGGGGCGCGGGGCTATTATCAAGTGGCTGAACATGATGTTCTCGCAGAACTGGGAAACGACGCCCATGCCGTGCATATAGTAAATATGGCAGTTATTCCAGAGGATGTTTTTGCTTCTGTATTGAAAGAAGCCGCAGCAGTCCCTCCGGGTATTGCGGTTCTGGTAGGATTGGCCCGGTTTCATGGTTGGTGAGCCTTCCTTGAACGTAATGCTGATTTTTCCGGGAGACAATTCTCTGATGACTGTTTTCCCGGGGTCGAAACGGCCCTGGAAAGTGCCGGAGGCGGAATCGAAAACTTTGGAATACCCTCCCATGCGGAATTCCCAGCCGGGTCCGTGCCAGGTTAGGTTTCCATCCTTCACTGTGTACAGGATTCCGTCCGGAATAGTTGCTTTCATGGTATCCCCTTCAACTTCCGTGACCAGAAATTCCCCCATGGTCGGATGCAGGTAATCAAACCCCAGGCCGTTCAGGGAAACGTTTTCCGCATGTTCCATGCAGACAAAGATGGCTTTTCCTTCCAGCAGGATGTCGGTGGCTCCCGGCTTTCCCTCCAGGCGTATGTTTTTGGCTTCCATCAGGCGGATAGCCATGGCCTTGGGCTCGTTGGGCGCATCGTTGGTGTTGGAAATCTGCGGTTTTCCGGTCATCAGGGCACCGTGTTTGAAGATATGCCTGCCGGGCATGAACCGGATGGTGACCGGGGCCTGTTTGGAACCTTCCCCCATCAGCGCCAGGGAGACGGCATGTTCCCCCGGATGGATGACGAGCGTATCTCCCCGCGCCATGATGAGACGGTTGGCCGGCGCCATGCTTTTCCACGCCGTGGATGGGGCCGTTCCCGGATTGCCGTCATTTCCCTTGTCCGGGTCTATATGCCAGACATGGTTTCCTGCGGATTGCGTGCGCTCCGTCCGTTCCGGATAATCCGCTGCCGGGCATGGCCCTGTCAACATTGCGAGAATAAAAAGCAGGGAGGCCACAGGGTTTTGCATGTTGCAACTCCTACAGGAACACGGTTTTCGGGACAAGGATAATTCTTGCAGGGCCGGGAGAAAAATCCGCAGCTTTTCCATGGTTCACCTGGGAGGCCCCTGTTTTTCATCCTTTCTGCCGGGGCGGGAAAGAAAGCCTACCAGCTTGTCATAATACGCTTTGGATTTGTCGTAGTAGGATTGAGGGTCAATATCCAGTTTGGTGCGGAACAGGAGCCAGAGCTTGTGGAAGGTGTTGACGCGGTAGCGGATGTCGAAAATACGGAAGCCGCTCGCCTTCATTTTGTCCAGAATGGTATGGTAAATGAGCGCCATGGCCTGCGCCGGAATAAGGGCGGCTTTGTCTTCCGGGCTGAGAAGGTTGTATTCCCTCTCCGCTTCCGCAAAGAAAGTTTCCGCCAGATCCGCTTCATATTTTAGCAGCTCCTGAAGCCGGGGGGAATACACCCTGCAGCGCAGGTCTTCCAGGGTGTATCCAAAGCGGTCCATATCCTCCTTGGGCAAATAAATGCGGTTGGACTTGCCGCAGTCTTCCGCCACGTCCCGGATGATGTTCACCATTTGAAGGGCATGCCCCAGGGCAATGGCGTACGGATAGGAGGCTTCTCCCGCCCCCATGATGCGGGCGGAGGTGAGGCCCACGCAGCAGGCTACGCAGTAGGTGTAGTCCAGCAGTTCATCGCGGCTGCGGGGCTGCTGCTGGCAGATGTCCGAACGGCAGCCTTCAATCAGGTGCAGCATGGGAGTGGTGTCCAGCTCCAAATCCTGGATGAGGGCTATGATGTCCTCCTCCAGTTCCGTCAGTTCTAGGCCTTCTCCGCCGTTGATGACCTCCACCCAGCGGTTCAATGCGTCGTGGCGTTCGCGGGGAGTCATGCCCGGTTCGTCCACGATATCGTCCACCGTGCGGCAGAAAGCGTAAAATTCCGCCATATGGCGGCGTTCTTCTTCAGGAAGATCAATGAGGGCAAAGGCCAGGTTGGACTTGGCCTTGCTGGTGATGGTTTGGGCTTGAGTCATGTCTTGACGGAAAAAACGTGCCTGCGAAAGGGATAAAAATCATGGAATAAGGCCCCAGTGGGAAGTAAAGGGCCACAGGCAGAAGCTGGCGGGGCCTACGATGTTGTACTGGCGGACGGGGCCCCAGTACCGGGAATCAAAGGAATTTTCGCGGGTGGAATTGTCCCCCAGCGCCACGTATTCACGCAGATAGGGGCGTTTGCTGTCGTTGGACAGATGAACGGTTCCCCCTTCCGTGATGTAAGCTCTGCCGTCCAGCAGGCTCAGGGGGGCGGGAAGGGCCACGTAGCCGCAGGGCTGGTAGGGGGGCTTGCCGGAAGCGACCCTCTGGATAGTCCATTCCGTGGCTGGTTTCCCATTGACGATTAGCTGGGAGTTCTGAATGGAGAGGGTATCTCCCGGAATGCCGCAGAGGCGTTTGACGTAGTGGGTTCCTCCTTCCTGGCCGGTGCTGCTTCCCTTATTGGCGATGCCTTCGATGCCGCGTGTATCAAAGACGAAGACTTCCCCTCGTTCCGGCTTGCGGAAGTGGTAGGCCATTTTATTCACCACGATTAGGTCCCCGGCGTCAAAACGGGCATTGACGATTGTGTCTCCGGGCAGGTAGCTTCTGAACGGGGTGTGCCGTTCGGCTTCAAAGCGCGGTTCCTGATTGAGGAAGTAGCGGCGCGTTTCCGCTTCCGCTGCCGGAATTTCCAGCTTGGAGCCGTCATCGAAAATCACGTTGGTCACCGTGAGCAGAAGATACTTGGTGGCAGGTTCGAAACGGACGATTTTCTTTTCCTTGGAGGCCGTTTCGTGCACATAGGAGCCGCCGTACAGGATCATGTCCCCGATTTTCTGCATCAGGGTAGGATCCCCTTCCTGGGGAAGGGCGCGGATTCCGTTCAGGGAGGGCTGCATGGAACCGGTCGGGATGCGGAAGGGCTGGACTACATAACAGCGCAAACCCAGGAAAATGGCCAGAATCACGAACAGAACTTCCACGTTTTCCGCCAGGGCGGAAGGAACCGCTCCGGGGATGGATTCCAGCGTGGATTCCAGTTTGGCGGTAATGGTTTCCGCCTGCTGCCTGTCACCCCGGTAAAGGGCCGTTTTCAGCAGGTCGCGGCTTTCTTCAAACTCCGCCAGGCGTTCGGGAGGCAGAAGATCGCGATTGTAGTTGATGTAGCGGCGCACTGCTTTCAGGGCCATACGTCCTTTCCGGCGCCATTTGGGCGTGAACCAGGCCAGAGGATGATCCAGAAGAAACACCAGAACGGCGTTTGCAGCCGGAAAGCAATCGTAAAGGGCAGCTAGGATGGACTTGTGCGGGCTATTCATGAAGTACGGCATTCATGATGCCCCGTCCGGAGGCGTCATGGAAGTTTATTTTACGTTACGGAAGCCCCATTTTTCCAGGATTCAGCAAATTTTTGGGGTCCAGGGCGGATTTGACCAGTTCGTGCAGGTGGTAGGCGCCTTCCCCCACGGCTTTCCGGAACCATTTGGCCTTCGCCAGGCCGATGCCGTGTTCCCCGGTAATGGCGCCTCCGTGTGCCAGCACCCAGTGGAACAGCCTGTCCACACAGGCGTCCGCCAGGGCTTTCTTCTCTGGATTCGCATAATCGTCCACCATGATGTTGGTATGGATGTTGCCGTCCCCGGAATGGCCGAAACACGCGATGTCCAGCCCTGTTTCCCGGTTCAGGGCCTCGCAGAATTCCACCAGGGCCACCAGGCGCGATCTGGGGATGACGATGTCTTCGTTGAGCTTGGTCATTCCGGTTGCTTTCAGGCTGTAGGAAAATTCCCGGCGGAGTTGCCAGATGGCTTCCGCCTCCGCTTCCGTGTCTGCGCGCAGAATTCCGGTCGCACCGCATTCTTCCAGCAGGGTGCATAGGGAATCCAGTTCCTCCCGCACGGCGGGCCGCCTGCCGTCCACTTCCACAATCAGGTGGCCGCGGCAGCCGGAAGGCAGGGCGCTGTCCCCCAGATAGTTCCGGGCGGCGCGGAGAGTGAAACTGTCCGTTATTTCCAGGGCGGAGGGAAGATGCCCGCTGTTCAGGATGCGCTGCACGGCGGCAGCGGCCAGCGGGAATTGCGGGAAGCCGGCGCTGAGCGCGCCGAATGCTTCCGGGTGGGGGATGAGCCTCAAAACGGCCCGGGTGATGATGCCCAGCATTCCTTCCGAGCCGATAAAGAGGTCCCCGATATCGAACCCCGTCTTGTTTTTATGGGTGCGTCCGCCGCATTCCACTACCTCTCCGCTGGCAAGCACCACGGTCAGCCCCAGCACGTAAGCTCTGGTGACTCCATATTTCAGGCATCTGGGGCCGCCTGCGTTCGTGGCGATGTTTCCTCCGATGCTGCATTCCTTTCTGGAGGCCGGGTCCGGCGGGTAGAACCATCCCAGAGCACGGGCTTCCCGCTGGAGATCCGCTGTGATAACTCCGGGTTCCACCACGGCAACGCCGTCTTCCGGGGATATCTCCAGGATACGGTTCATCCGTTCCAGGGAAAGGCTGATGCCTCCGCGCACGGGAACGCACCCTCCTACGTATCCCACCCCGCCGCCGCGGGCCGTGACGGGGATGTTCATGGAGGATGCGTAGCGCAGCAACAGGGAGACGTCCTCCGTACTTTCCGGGAAAACGACTGCCTCCGGCAGCACGGAGGCGTACCATTTGTCCCCGGCGTGCGCCGCCAGCACATCCGGGGCTCCGGAAACTTTTTCAGGCCCCAGAATGCGGGAAATGTCTTCTTTCAAAGACATGGATTATTTGAGAATGGGGGTGCAGAAGCAGTCCGGGCGGTGGAAATCCGGATTGCCGGAAAGGTCGTCCGCCGTAGTCAGGAAAATCTGGTCCGGAGTGTCCAGGATGAACGTGGCTGCCAGCTTGCAGTCGCGGATGTCCACGCCGCGCAGTTCGTTCAGCGGAATACGGGCCATGGCGCACCATCCCTCGTCCGTCAGAATGCACTTGGTATCCACGGCCAGCGGAGCGGGGATGTCTTCATTGGCGCGGCGGGTATCGGAAAAGGCGCAGGCCCACCATGCGCCGTTGGGCGCAAGGTTGAATTCCCAGTAATTGGTGCCGTCTCCCGCGGCCATGAACCATTCCGCCAGGTCGTACCGCCATAGCTCCGGCTGGAACTGGCCGGGCCGGGCTTCCGGATGGATGGTGGCTGCCTTGCTGCGGGAAGCCAGAAACCAGAGGAATTCTCCGTCCGTGGCGAAGGCGAATTCCGCACTTGGCTCCACATCATAGCCGAACCAGTCGTTGACGAGTTCCTGGCGGGGCAGGGAGGCAAGCTGGTCGAAGCTTCCGTTGAAGGCCCATTGGTGAATGATTACTTGCATACCACCACATTTGGACAGTTTTCAGGTTTTATCAAGCCAGAACGTCTTACAGGCTTGGATATTGACGTGATTTCTCCATCATGGGGGCCGTCATGCATTTTCAAAGGACGCTGAATCGGTTTTCCCGCGAAAACGTTCCCGGGTATCTGGCTGTGTTCATCGGCGGTTTCGGGGACATGTTTGCGGGTTGTTTGAGCCGTGTGGAGAAAGGATTTCCCGGTTTTTTGCCGGGTGTGGCGTACGCAACGGCTTATTACCACTGGGACGGAGGCGGCTGCGGCGTGTTTTTTGACAGGTGCGGAAAAATAGCGGTGGAGCTGGAAGAGCTGAGACGGAGATATCCCGGGTTGCCTGTCGTGTTGATAGGACACAGCTACGGAGGCTCCTGCGCGGTGGAAGTAGTCAGGCGCCAGTCGGTTCAGGCTGCTCCTCTTTGCCTCCTGACGGTAGATGCCGTGGCGCGCAGGCAAAAGAGCGTGCGTCCGGCCTGTGTGGAATGGTGGGGGAACGCTTACCTGCGGGATGGCGGCGGCTTCATGGACGCGGTGCCCAGAATAGGCGGACGCTGGGGACATTGCGCCGGGGCTGATGCCAATCTTGCTTTTTCCGGCTACAGTCGTGACCGGGAGGGCCGCTTTTATTCTCACCGGCGTCCTGCGCCCATGCTTTATGAGCCGCCTGGGGAAGAAGCATGCAGCCTTTTTCAAGCCGCTGCCTCCTGGCTGGAAAGAAATCTTCCGGACTGAACTGCCGGAGCCGTGCTACCAGTTCAGTTCATCCCACTTCACCAGTTGGGAAAGAAGTTGGCTGATAAGGCGTTCCGTCTGTTCCCTGGCTTTCTCTTCCGGCACTCTGATCTTGTCCCCGTACGTGGTGGAAATTTGGAAATAGCACCAGCGTTGATCCATGCCGTGCAGAACCCTGTCTTTCATATCCATCAGGGTGCGGATCAAGTGGTCTTCCGTCATGTGGCGGTGGCCGATAAATACGTAATAATGCATACTGTCCAGAATGACAGGTTGCGGATGGTCCGGAGCGATGTTCTGCTGGGATTTCAGCTTGGTCATTCTGATGGTTCCGCGGCCTTCCACGGGAACATCCACCGTGGTCCCCGTCAGGTTAAAATGGCCCTGGGCCGGGAGGCAGCGTTCCGGACGGTGGATGGAGTTGTTTAAATCATGACCGGATTTCACGATGGAAACGCGGCACAGAACGGGTACGGTTTCCGTCGCATCCAGACTGATGGGGAGTTCCTGCACGTAATCCGCTTTGGAAAATTCCGTATCCGGGGCCAGGATGCCCCGTTCCTGTTCGGATTCCTGCCGGCGCGTGCCGTGCCAGCCGTACGGATTCATGCCTGTGGGGAGATCCATGCTGATGGAGGAGTCCTGCACTTCCCCCCTGCGCGGCATCAGGTAAGTGCCGCCGAGCATGACGGCCAGCAGAAAAGGGATGATGATAATTTTGAGCGTTTTAATATTCATGGCGGCGGAAACGCTTAATGGGACTTGTTCATTTTAACAACCAGCTTCTTGCGCTGTGACGGCTTCCAGATGAGCTCCCCGGCCAGCAGGGAGTGGACGGCTGCCAGGCCGAAAAGGCTGATGGGGAAAAAAAACAGCAGGCCGGACCAGTCATGCCAGGTTTTTGACGCAAACTCGGGATTTCCGTATTCCGCCATCACCACGATGCTGGTGATGCGGACACCGTTGCCGATGACGGCCAGGGGAATCGCGCTGAGGAAGAGCACGCATTTTTTCCAGAATTTCAAGTCGGACAGGTAGGCCCAGGCTGCGGACAGCATGAGCAGTGCCATCAGGGAACGCATGCCGCTGCACCCTCCTGCAATATTGAAGGCATCCCAGTGTCCGCCGGTAGAGCGGATATTGGTGCCCTGCAGATAGGTATCCACCCCGAAGATGCTTGCCCCCCAATGCCCCAGCTCCGTCGCGATGATTTGAAGTCCCACCGTAGCCTGCTGGAAGGAGGGCAGGGGGATACACAGCCAGAAAAAGAGCAGCGGGAAGGCGCACAGCCTGGCGGTCTGCGGTCCGGCCAGGTACCAGGCCCCGCCCAGTAAAATCAGGGGAAGAGCGCCTACGGCCACGCGAGGCTGCCCCACGCGGAAGGAAAGCATCAGAAGCATGATCGCCGGGATGAAAAGAATCAGGCCGCGCCAGTCCATGCGTCTGGGTGCCTGGGCAATTTTCTTTCTGGCATGGTACAGCATGAAGACGATGATGGGCACCACCAGCCAGCCGTGTTCATAATCCGTTTGCTTGTTCCAGGAGGAAATGAGCCACTGGATGCTGTTTTCGTTTCCGAATGAACCGAATTCCGGGAATGCCAGATAGTTCAGCGCCAGCAGCAGCGTGCTCACGGCCAGGGCGGCGATCATGGGGGCGGTCAGAAATCTCTCTTTGCCATCAGGTGCGGGGGAATCCATCATGGAGAAAAATCAAATTGTGAGAATTAAGTATTGCGATTATGCGGACCTGTGTTCAGAATGCGTCCGCTTTTCAGTTTCCGGTATGAAGATTATCAGCGGTACAGCACACAGAGAACTTGCGGAGCGCATTGCGCAAAGCGTAGGCATTCAGTTGACGAACGTCACGGTGAATACTTTCCCCGATGGGGAAAGTTTTGTAAAGATAAATGAAAACATCCGGGGCAAGGATGTTTTCCTCATTCAGCCCACCTGCCCTCCCACGAACCATAATATCATGGAATTGTGCGTGATGGTGGACGCCGCCCGCCGCGCCAGTGCCGGACGCATCACGGCTGTTGTTCCTTTCTTCGGGTATGCCCGCCAGGACCGCAAGGACCAGCCCCGCGTTCCCATTACCGCCAAGCTGGTGGCCAATCTGCTGACGGCCGCCGGAGTGGACCGCGTGCTGACTATGGATCTCCATGCCGCCCAGATCCAGGGATTCTTTGATATTCCGGTGGATCACCTGTACGCCGCCCCCGTTTTAATCCGTCACCTGCGCGAACATTATGTTAAAGACCTCAAGAAACTGGTCGTCGTCTCCCCGGACGTGGGCGGCGTGAAAATGGCTCGCGCGTATTCCGACGCGCTGGGTGCGGAATTGGCCATTGTTGCCAAGCACCGCGTCAACGCCACCCATGTGGAAGCCATGAATGTCATTGGTGACGTGGAAGGGCGCGATGCCGTTCTGATTGACGACATGACGGAAACCGCCGGCACCCTGTGCGCTGCCGCCAATATCCTGAAGGAACGGGGAGCCCAGCGCGTGTTCGCCTGCGTTTCTCACGGCGTGCTGGGGGACATGGCCCGCGAACGGATTTCCGGTTCCTGCATTGAACGCGTTCTTACCTCCGACACCGTTCCCATGGCCTATGGCCCCAAAGTGGACTGTGTCAGCGTGGGAGACCTGCTGGGCCATGCCGTGCAGCGCATACATGACGGAGAATCCGTATCATCATTATTTGACATTTAGACAATTTTAGTGCAGAGTCCTGCGCCCTGACCTGAGTACCGGTTTACGCGGGTTCGGAAATCCCGGCGGGGCCTCTGCCTGAACCCGATTAGGAAACATCATCAATCAACACTCAATATTGCCTCTATAAAACATGGCTACATCCCATTCCCTCAAGGCCGAAACGAGAGCCTGCGGCTCCGGTAATCTGAAGCAACTCCGCAGCCAGGGCCTGGTTCCCGGCGTGGTTTACGGTCCCGGTTTTGACAACGTCAATATCCAGGTTGACGCCCGTGAATTTGCCCGCATGCTGGCTTCCGCCGTTTCCGAACACATCCTCGTGGCCCTGGATATCAACGGCAAGATCGTGAAGGTTCTCCTTAAGGAAGTGCAGCACAACCCCATCACCAACGCCTGCCTGCATGTGGACTTTCAGGCTGTGACCGATACCACGGTCATCCATTCCATTGTTCCCGTCATTCTGGAAGGCGATTCCGCCGGCGTGGCCCTGGGCGGCGTTCTGGACCAGACCATTCACGAACTGGCGATTATCTGCCAGGTGAAGGATCTGCCGGAAGCCATTACTGCTGACATCTCCGGTTTGAAACTGGGTGAAAGCCTGCGCATTGCCGATCTCAAACTCCCCTCCGGCGTAACCACGGAACTGGCCGGGGATGTGATTGTGGCTATTGTGGAAGCTCCCCGTGTTTCCGGCGAGGAAGCGGCTCCGGCTGCTGAAGAAGCTGTTGCCGAGAAATAAGTTTGATACGCCTGTTTCTTCTTTTACCGGGTCCGGAGCCGTTTTTGCGGCTCCGGGCTTTTTTTTGTCGCCAACAGGGCATCTTTTGGTAAAGTGCAGGATACGTATTTGCCTGATCAATCTGGAAAAAGCCTTAGATTTATGAACAAGTCCCTCATATTGGTGTTGACCGCATTCGTTCCGCTTGCAGCTGCAGATGAAGTAAAACTCAAGGATGGAACCGTTTACAAAAATTGCACGGTAGAAGTGGAAACGCCGGAAAGCGTCAGCCTCCTGGTTCCCGTGTCCGGAGGTATCAAGGATTCCGTAACCGTGAAGAGGGATTTGATTGAATCCATCAGGAAGGCGACTCCTGATGAACTGGAAGCTGCCCGAATCGGCAAAATGTATGCCAAACCGGAAACCATGAATGCCGGGGATTTGGAAAAAGCCTTGGCGGACCTGGACAAGACCATTAAGAAAAATCCCCAGGGCCTTGCTCATGACGCCGCCGTCAAGGCAAGAGCCAGAGTAGTGGTTTTGTTGGAGGAAAAGAAATTGACGGAGGAAGCCCGAGCCGCCCAGAATGCCAAGGAGGAGGCGGAAGTGACCGTGCGCACCAAATACGATCATGAGGCCAATAAGCTGCTGAAGCGTTTCAAGGCGCTTGCCGTGCGCAATCCATACCAGGCCATGGCCGTGTATGACCGCTTGCGCGACGGTTATCCCGGTTCCGCCGCCTTGGCGGATGCCTATCCGGATGCCGCCAGAATCGCCGGACAGCTCAACCGTAAGCTGGAGGTCATGATCGCCGCCAAGGAAAAGTCCTTGGAGAAGGAACGTGAAGCCCTGAGAAAGGAGGAAGAGAAGCGCCGGGGAAATCCCAAACTGACCAAGGAACAGCGCCAGGTGTTGATGGATGCTTTCCAGAAAAGGCAGACTGCCATCCGGGAACGTGAAAACCAGCTCACGGAAGTGTACCGGGCTTTGCGCAAGAAGGTCAAGGAACGCGGGGACCGGTGGTTTGAACCTACGGCAGGTTCTTTGGAAGCCATGAGAGACCTTAAGCTGGTAGCCGCTACGGATGCGGAACGCTTAAAAAAACAGGACCCGGAAAACGGAGCCGGTTCCGCTGCGCTGGAAAAGGCCTGGAATCTGTGTGACGAGAAAAAATTTGACGAGGCTATGGAGGTTCTGACGGAACTCCGGACCGCCCAGGTTCCCAGGGAATACTATGAGGAACTGACGGAAACGGTGCGCGTGGGGTTGCGGGAACAGCGCGCCCGTGAACGCGCCGAACGTGCGGAAGCGGCGCGCAAAGCCCGTGAAGACCGGGATAAGAAACGCCAGGAGGAAAGAGAGGCGGCCGCCAAGGCCAAAAAGAAATAATTCTGCCGTTTTCCGGAGAAAGCGCTCCGGAGGAATATGGCGGAAATGGCGTTTACGGACGGGATGGATCAAGTATGTGTTGATTCCATCCTGCCCGTCAGGCTTTCCGGCCGTTGATTTCGCGCAATTCGTTGTCAGAGATTCCTGAGGTTTTTCTGTCGGAGCGGGGCCGGAGGCGTGTTCCTTTGACGGTCTGCATGTTTTTGCGGGGAGAAGAGGGCAAATCTTTCCCCATGCGATATTTCCTGCTTTCTTCCGCCGCGTCTTCAGTATAGAAGTGTTGCATGAGGAACGCTTCTTGCAAACGGGTCACGGGTGAAACGGACATCAGCATGGAACTGAACCTGGACGGCACGGGATGCGCCGCCGTCGCAACGGGGCATGCGTTTTTTGACCATATGCTGGATTTACTGGCCCGCCATTCCCTGATGGACCTGACCCTTCAGGCCCGCGGAGACCTGGAAGTAGACGCCCACCACACGGTGGAGGATGTGGGAATCGTTCTGGGGGAATGCATTAAAAATGCACTGGGGGACAAAAAGGGCATTGTTCGCTACGGCTGTTCCTACCTGCCCATGGATGAAACTCTTACGCGCGTGGTGATGGATTTGAGCAACCGTCCGTATGTAGCTTTCCGTATTCCGGAAGGCGGTTTGCCGGATGCCCCCAACTTTCCGCTGACCCTTTGCGAGGAATTCTGCCGTGCGCTGGCCAATAACCTGCGTTGCAACCTGCATGTGGAAGTGCTTTACGGCAGGGATGGCCACCACATTGCGGAATCTGTCTTCAAGGGCATCGCCCACGCGTTGCGGCAGGCTGCGGCGATTGATCCCCGAGCCGCCGGGACGCTGCCTTCAACCAAGGGAATGCTGTAAAATACATGAAACTTGGCGTGATTGATTACGGTGCGGGCAATCTCCGCAGTGTGCTGAACACCTTTGAGGCCGCCGGCGTGACCGGTCATCTGGTGCGTACTCCGGAAGATGCGGCGGGCGTAACCCATTTGGTTCTTCCCGGCGTGGGCGCCTTCGGCGACTGTGCAGAAAAGCTGCGCCGCCAGAATCTGGTGCCCCTGGTCCGGGCATGGATAGAGCGGGACAGGCCTTTTCTGGGCATCTGCGTGGGCTATCAGGTTCTTTTTGAAAGCGGGGAAGAAAGCGGGCAGGTTCCCGGACTGGGCATCCTCAAGGGGCGCGTGGTTCGATTTTCAGAATCGGAACTCAAGGTGCCTCACATGGGGTGGAACAGCGTGGCTCTCACTGATCCCGCCGATCCCATCTGGAAAGGCATGGGGAAGGAACCGTACTTTTATTTCGTGCATTCCTATTATCCCCAGCCGGAAGATGAATCCCTGATTGCCGCTTTCTGCACCTACGGCGTGCGTTTTGCTGCCGCTGTCAGGCACGGCAATCTGGTCGCCACCCAGTTCCACCCGGAAAAAAGCCAGAAACTGGGCGTGAAACTGCTGAAAAACTTTATTTCCCTGTGAGCCGGAAATTGCCGGCTCACAGACTGCCGCTCTTTTTCCTGACAGCAAGGGGCAAGGAGGAGCGGTGAATCAAATGAAACGTCATTCTCGAAAAGCAGCCTTATTAAAAAGACGCCGGGATTAATTTCATTGAAACCCTTCGGACGGCACCTCCGTAGACCTTCATGGCTCAGTTTTTCCCTGTATGGAAAATAGCCAGGGCAAGAGGAGTGGCAAATTTATTTCTTACCGCCGGTTCCTGGTCAATATTGCTTAGGGGGCGGGGAATATTTGTTGAGCGGGGGGCAGAGGGGGGAAGGGATGGTAATCCATAAGAAAAGAACCGCCCCTTCGCGGAGACGGTTCTTTTTGATAAGAAAGCAAGGAGCGGATGTTTCGTCCGCATGGGCCGGATTTTAGCCGAGCACCTTGTAATACTGAAGGTGAATCTGGGGATTCAGGCGAAGGCGTTCGCGGATGGGCCTGATGGCGGAAGGTTCCGCAGAGAACGTGTAGGTCACATACTGCCCGGCGGAAAGGTGGTTGGATTCGTAGGCGAATTCGCGGCGGCCGGCGTTTTCCGTGGCGGTGATGTCGGCGCCTTCTTCCTTCATCGCGGCGGCTACGGTGCTGATCAACTCCTCGACGGGAGTTTCCGTACCCTTCATGTTGAATACGATAAGAGCTTCGTAATTTCTCATGGTCTTGTGATAATTAGAAATGTGTCGTGCGAACGGTGCGCACCTTGCGGGCAAGTAAGGTGCAATGATTGCCTTCAGAAAGCAAGCCTATTTTTTACCTTGTTTCCGGGAACATGCCGTTTCCTGCGTTTTACTCTCCCCACGGCGCGGAAGAATTGTTCTGCATGGCGTTTCCTGCCGTTGTCCTTAGCGGAGGAGGGCGGGATTTCCGGTGAGGAATCCGGAAAAGCGGCAGATAGAGGCGGCGGAGAGTTTTTCCTGGCTTTCTGTTCTGTCGCCTGAACAATGGCGCCGATTCCAAAAAAGGATCATGACAAGGAGGCCTTGGAACTTTACGCCGCAGATGAATTAACGATGCGTTATTTTTTGGAATCAGGAAGAAGGAGAAAGGGCTTCTCCCTGATGGGAGTGACATTCCGGTACTGGGATTCATCCCCGGAACGGGATGGTGCAGGTATGGCGGGAAAAATTTCGGAAAGAAGAAAAACGTTAACGCCTCCGCGCCATCTGTACGGCCAGCTGGAAGGCGTGGATGGTGCTGGACGGATTGGCTTTTCCGGTTCCCGCCAAGTTGAAGGCGGTACCATGGTCCGGGCTCAGCCGGGGGCGGGGAAGGCCCAGGGTGACGTTGACGGCGGTATGGAAGTCCACCAGCTTCAGCGGAATCAACCCCTGGTCATGGTAAGGGGCCAGCACGGCGTCATAGTTCCCTTCCACGGCATCCCGGTATACGCAGTCCGGGACGGAAGGCCCGTCAAATGCAGCATCCGGATGGATCGCCCTCAGCCGTTCCACGGCCGGGGCAATGATGCTCCCGTCCTCATCGCCGAAAGCGCCGTGTTCCCCGGCGTGGGGGTTCAGGGCTGCCAGGGCGATACGCGGGCGCATGATTCCCTTGCGGATGCAGAAGTCTTTCAGCAGGGTTCCGATGCGGACCAGGTCCTCTGTTTCCAGCAGGGAAGGCACGCTTTGGAGGGAAGTATGGATAGTTGCCAGCCCCACCGTCAACCGTTTCCCGGTCAGGCACATGGCGTAATTGTCCGTTTTCAGGCGTTCTGCAAAGAATTCCGTCTGCCCCGGCCAGCGGAAACCTGCCTCATGCAGGGTTTCCTTGCAGACGGGGGCGGTGACAACAGCGTCAACCGTTCCTTCCCGCAGGGCATGGGCCGCTTGTTCCAGATGGTCGAAGGCGTGTTTGGCGGATTCCGCATTAGGCCTTCCCGGGGGAAGCTCCACTCTCTTGCCGATGAGGCGGTATTCCGCATCTTCCGGGAGTTCTCCGGAGGCAAGCGCGGCGGAGATGACTTCCGGGCCTATGCCCGACTGGTCGCCCAGCGTGTATCCAATGACCGGTTTCATAGTGCGGCAACAGGAGGGATTACAATTCCGCGGGTTCCGGCATTCCGGCAGGGGAAGCGGGAATTTCTTCCGCGGGGGAAACAGGAGTTTTTTCTGCCGGAACAGCCTGCAGGGCTGCCGCCCGTTTTTCCATGTTGATGACCTGTGTCGTTTTTTCCGGTTCGTCGGGGTTGCGTAGTTCGAATTCCAGGTGGGAGTTGGTGGACCAATGGTAATAAATGGTGGCGCCGAGGGCTGCCAGCACCAGAATCAGGAGAATGGAACCGAAGAAGGAGCGCATGCCTCTACTGTGTCCCGGAGGAGGGGGGAATTCAAGAAATTATCAAGACCGCCTGCGTGGGCGGGCAAACGCCGTTAACTGCCGTGTATCTTCATTTCCTGAAAGAGGAAAGAAGGGTAAGTAAAAAGAGGCAGCTTGGCATGAGAAGATCCGGGACAGTTCAGGACAGGATTTTCATCGCGAGGAACAGGAGCATGAGCAGGATGGCAAAGCCGATGATTCTGCCCGCCATGCTGCCGTCTTTCCCGTCCTGGATGCACATGGGGCAGTTTTCCGGGCCGTTCATGCCGCTGCATCCCATGCCGCACGCGCCGCAGGGAAAATCCGCCTCCCGCTCCTGTACTCGGTATATCTTGGAGAAGGAGTTCCAGCTCGCGCACGGAAGGCTCCACTCCGTAGACGACGATTTCCCCGTCAATGGCGAGTGCGGGAAGCGGCGTCCCAATTTGTTCCGGAACGGTCTCTTCAGCCTGCACCTCCGGATTGACGCCCAGATGGGCCAATGCCTGGAGGGTATTGGCACGCAGGGCGTTTCCCGGGTAGGCCCGGCTGTAAAAAAGCTGAATCCTGGTCATGGAACTGGGTGTGTCAGGAACGCTTCCGTTTGGGAAGACTCTTCTTCCAACAAATAGGACGGGGCTCCAAAGGTCAATGCATTTTTCCGTGTCATGACATATAAGTGTTGCACGGAAAACATTTTAGACTTTTCAAATGAGGAGGGAACGGGCACTATCCCGCCGGTCCCGCCATGAAAAAGCTATCTCTATTCCTTTTGACCCTGGCCTGTGTATTCCAGTTTTCCGCCCAGGCACAGGAACGGCCCAGTTACATTGCCATTGAGGCCAATTCCGGCAAGCTTCTTTTCAGTTCCAACGCAGAAGAAAAAAGGCCCGTGGCCAGTCTTTCCCAGGTAGCCACCGCCATGGTGGCTTTGGACTGGGTGGCCCGCACGCGGTTGCCGCTGGACACTTTCATTGCCGTGCCCCAGGAAGCGTTCGGCCTCCGTGCGGGCAATCCCATGGATCTCCAGCCGGGAGACCGCCTGACGCTCCGGGACGCTTTGTATTCCACCCTGCTGGGTTCGGACAATGTTTCCGCCCTGACTGTTGCCTCCTTTGTGGGGCGTGACCTGGTGTCCCGCCGGGGCGGCGGCGCCCCCATTGCCGCTTTTGTGGCGGAAATGAACAATTTGGCCCGTTCCCTGAGGATGGCCAAAACGCGCTTTACCGCTCCCCACGGGCTGGACGCCGGCAACTTCGTTTCCACTTCCTGCGCGCTGGATATGGCCTTGTTGGGCGTTTACAGCATGCAAAATCCGGCTTTTTGCTACATTGTTTCCCAGGCGAGCCGGCGCATTGAAGTGCAGTCCCAGACCAAGGGCAGGACGATGTACGATATTTCCAACAACAACAGGCTCATGAGCGCTTCCGGCGTGGACGGCATCAAGGCGGGCACTTCCCGCGCCGCCGGCCCCTGCCTGCTGCTCAGCGTGACGCGCAACGCTATTTCCCGCCGGAGCCCCCAAACGGGGACGGAGGTGATTTATCCGCAGCGCATGATTATTGCGGTGCTTGGTTCTGCGAGCCGCTATTCCCTCGCCAGGGAGATGATGAACACCGGCTGGCGCGTTTGGGAAAACTGGCAGGCTTCCGGCATGGATATGAAGGACCCCAAGGAATTTGTCCAGCTTCCTGTGAAATCTGCTCCACAAAGGAGATAGGAAGTAGACGGGGAAGGATTTTTCTGCTATAAGGAACGCCGAATATGAACATCGGTGTTTTGAATAGCGGGGGTGACTCCCCCGGGTTGAATGCAGTTATTGAAGGTGTTGTGGGCGCGGCTTCCCGTCGCGGCTGGAACGTTGTGGGTTTTTACGACGGTTTTGAAGGGCTTTTGTCCGAGGAAGGGGACGAACGGTTTGAATGGCTGACCCCTGCCGCCTGCCGCGGATTGCGAGCCAAGGGGGGCACCATTCTGGGAACCGTGAACAAAGGAAACTTCGCCATCAAAGTAGGCGTGGACCAAAAGGGGGCGATTGAACCCGCGGTGCTGGAAAAAACGAAGGCTACTGTCCGCCGGCTGGGACTGGATGCCCTGATCGTTGTGGGCGGAGACGGCTCCCAGTCCACGGCTCTTTTGCTTTCCGAGATAGGGCTCCCCGTAGTTGGCGTGCCAAAAACCATTGATAATGACCTGGGCGCAACCGATGTCACTTTTGGCTTCTACAGCGCCGTTTCCATTGTTTCCGAGTCTTTGGACCGTCTGGAAACCACCGCGAACGCGCACCAGCGCATGATGGTGGTGGAAGTGATGGGACGGCATGCGGGATGGATTGCCTTGGAAGGCGGCATCGCAGGGAGTGCTGATGTTATTCTTCTGCCGGAAATTCCTTTTTCCCTTGAAAACGTGGTGGAATGCATCAAGGCGCGCAAGGCTGCCGGGCAGAGGGAAATCCTGGTGGTGGTATCTGAAGGGGCCCGTCTGGCGGACGAACTGGTATTGCTGGATGAAAAGACCCAGGGGGAAGTTCGCTTGGGTGGCATCGGCAAGGTGATTGCCAAGAAACTGGAAGAAGCCACTGGGATTGAAACCCGCTCCTGCGTGCTGGGCCATATCCAGCGTGGCGGTTCTCCCTGTTCCTATGACCGGATTCTGGGAACGCGGTTCGGCAGTTATGCCGTGGAACTGGTGGAAAAGCGCCAGTTCAGCTGCATGGTTGCTCTCCGTGGGACGCAGATGACTGCCGTACCCATTGAGGAAGCTGTGAAAACCTTGAAGCTGGTGGATCCCGATTGTCAGCTGGTGCGCACGGCCCGCGATTTGGGCGTATGCTTCGGGGACTGACGTTCTCCGTCTGCGTCACGGGAAATTGATTGTACCCGATAGGGTTTTGATTGCTTTTCAACCGTATCCTGGAATCAGGATACGGTTATTTTTTGCGGAAGCACGCCGTATTCATTGGGGCCTGGCGAGCTTTTAAGAAGCATCATGGACAGGAAGAGGATGGAAAGCAGATCCATCAGGCTGGACACCATTCCCAGGTAGTCCAGATAGGGGGTCATGTCCTCCGGGACCAGGCGCAGCAGGAAAATCAGCAGGAAAGTGACGATGAAAATAAGAATGGGAATCAGGATGAATTTTCCGCTCAGATTGCTGTCATGCAGGCGGCGCACGGCGACCGGCAGATTGAAGAGGATATTGAGCCCCGCCACGGCTGCCAGAAGCTCCAGGGAAAGCATGCTCAGCTCTCCGGATTGGTAGAAAAAGTAAAAGGTGGGATTGAAGCAGGAGTGAGCCAGCAGGATCAGAGCATCTTGCGGATGGGCGGCATATAACAGGATTTGGAGGGAAGGAGAGACATAAAAACCCGCCGGCTGGCTGTCAACGTCTATCATGCTGTAGCCCAGCGGAAGGAACAGGAGGACGGAAAGGAGGAAAAAGGACCAGAATTCCGTCCGGGACGCGCGGCCTGCCACCGTATTCAATTTCCGCAGGCTGATGAGCCAGTAAAGGTAAAACGGAGTCAATGGCTGCTCTTTCAGTTCTCCGGCAGGGGGATCAGCCGGTTGGGGCTCCGGACGGCGGCTGTATTTGTTGCCGTCCGCCTTGCTTTCTCCTAGCGTCAGATAAAAAAAGATCAGATGCCCCAGCCCGAAGGGAATGAAAAGGGAAAAAAGCCAGAGGCCGCTCCTGCCTGTATCATGCAGGCGTCTGAACGCGGCTGATATGCTTGGGATGAATAACACCGCCCACAGGAGGATGGTTAAGGCGTCTCCGTAGATGCTCAGTCTTGTATCAGGGATGTGCAGCCAGTCCGTCAGGATATACCCCGCCAGGGCTGGAATCAGCGCCAGGAGGGGAAGAGCCATGAACCACCAGAATTCCGCACGGGAAGCGCAGCCCCGAAAGTCCGCATAATGAAGAAAACCTTTTTTCCAGCAGGAGAGGGGGGAAAGGAGGGAAGATGCCTGCGTGGAGGTTGGAGGAACGGAGGAAACAGCAGGAGAGGCAGGAGAAGCAGGAGAAGCAGGAGAAGCAGGAGAAGCAGGAGAAGCAGGAGAAGCAGGAGAAGCAGGAGA
>OLWI01000038.1_pt1 | contig 131882 bp, 101 predicted proteins | sample 1673731 | NCBI WGS metagenome assembly OLWI01 (sample SAMEA103958125, study PRJEB25191) | human gut metagenome
CATCAGGCCCCGCCAGTCACTTGACTCGCGGGGCCTGTTCTTTTCTTGCTCGGTCCCGTTCTCCCCCCCTACATTCTCTTAGTTAGTTTCCTTCTTGTAAGATGTCGTATTTTTTGTATGTATTAGTGTTACTATGTTTTCTCATGCTTTTGCCGCCGGGGCGCTTCTTGGAACTGCCATTTCTCCGCTTGTTTGCGTATCTGCCGCAGAAAGATCGCCTGTGGCGGCGGCTGAAGATGTAGTGGCGCGTGTAACTCCCTCGGCAAAGGGTTCTGTCTTGTTCCACTTAAATCCGGATCAGGGCAACAAGATCACTATTTCCGGTATTGCCGGAGGTATCCGGGTGGAGGCGTCAGATGTGCGCCGCTTGGTGGCGGGTTATGGATGGTATTTAAAGAATATAGCCAAGGTCCATTTTTCGTGGAACGGAAATCGGATAACGCTTCCTTCCCCTTTGCCGGTTCCCGCCAGTCCGGTTACGGTAGAAAGCCCGTGGAATATCGTTTTTGCCTATAATTACTGCACCCTTTCTTATACGGCGGCTTTTTGGGATTGGAACAGATGGCAGCGGGAGATTGATTTTCTGGCGTTGAATGGGTTTACGCATGCGCTGGTAACGGCGGGTTTGGAAAAGACATGGGAAGATTTTCTGACAGGCTTGGGGTATCCCCGGGAAAAAGCTCTTCGTTTTATCCCTAATCCGGCATTTGCCGCGTGGTGGAATATGGGAAACCTGGAAGGCCACGGTGGTCCGCTGAGCCAGCAACAGATAAATAAAATGGCCCAGATGGGAAGGCGCATTGTCTCCCGTATGGAACAGTTGGGGATGACACCTGTACTTCAGGGGTATGTGGGATTTGTTCCTTCTGACTTTCAGGAAAATGTCCGGATAGACGGATTGAAGCTTATCCCTCAGGGGGAATGGGTTAATTTCAGGAGGCCGTGGGTGGTGGATCCCACTTGCGAGGCTTTTCCCAAACTGGCCGCGGACTGGTACAAGGCTCTCCGCAAGGTATACGGCATTCCCGGAAAGATGTTTGGCGGGGATTTGTTTCATGAGGGGGGGCGGAAGGGGGATATTGACGTAACGCAGGCGGCACAGGCAGTGCAGAAAGCCATGCAAAAGGCTTCTCCGGGGGCTTTCTGGGTGATTCAGGCCTGGGGTGGAAATCCTACCCGAGAGTTGTTGTCCGGGTTGGATCCGGAGCGTGCGCTTGTATTGCAGCTTACCAAGGATATGGCTAACGGGGGAAAAAATTTAAGGACTTTTAATGGTATTCCGTGGGTCTGGTGCGAACTGGCGAACTTTGGAGGCAATACGGGAATGTACGGGGGGGTTCCCCTTCTGTCCCGGCTCGGAAGTGAGTTGTCCGGCTATAAGGATAAGGGGCTGGTGGGCATGGGAACTTTGTCCGAAGGGCTTGAGACGAACCCCCTGCATTACGCCCTGTTCAGCGACCGTTTGTGGACTAGGGAGGATATTTCTGTCCGGGAGTGGCTTGGAAAGTACGCGCACCAGCGTTACGGTTCCGCACCAAAGGCTGTCGTAAAGGCGTTGGAAGTTCTGGCTTCTTCCATTTATAACCCCGTTCGTTCTCAGGAAGGGTGTACGGAGTCTATTATTTGCGCCCGCCCGTCCTGGAATGTTCGAAAGGCATCCACATGGTCCAGCGGGGAGCGATATTATCACCTGGGCGATATTGTAAAGGCGGCGCGCGGTTATCTGAAGGCCGCAAATGATCAGCCGAATTTGGTGAAAAAGGAGACGTTTCGTTATGATTTGGTGGATGTTGTGCGTCAGGCTCTTGCGGACGCTGCTTTTTATCAGCTTCAACAGGTCAGGAGTGCTTTTGATTCCGGAGATTTGGCTGTGTACAGGAAGCAGGTAAAGCGTTTCCTGTCTCTGATTTCAGATATGGATGCCCTTTTGGCGACGGATAGCCAGTTCCTATTAGGAACTTGGCAGAAAAGGGCTTTGGATTGGGGTGATTCCCGGCAGGAAAAAGCCTTGATGGACAAGTCTGCGAAGATGCTAATCACTACGTGGATTGATCAGGTTCCCCGGTCTCTGAATGATTATTCCAATCGTCAGTGGGCCGGGCTTGTTTCCGATTTTTATTTGCCTCGGTGGAAGAATTTTTTTGAATTTCAGATGGATGTCCTGACCGGAAAGAAGACGCGTGATGCCGCCCATGCCGCATTTATGGATAAGATGGTTCGGGATGAACTGGCCTTTGCCGGAAATGGGAAAATATATTCTGCCAAACCGGCGGGGGATACTTTGACCGTTGCTAATCGTGTGATGAATACCCACCGGGAAATGTTGGACGCCCTGGGTGCGGAAGAAAAGCATTCCTCGGGCAGTCCATGGGAACTCCAGCAAGGTTCTCCGTTGCAGTTTGATGTGACGGATCAGGTGACTGCTTCTGGCACATATACTGCTACTTTCCGGTGGAAGAATGGCCCCAGCGCCTTGAAAATCCATTCTGTCAGATTATACGAGGGTAACAGGGAGGTGGCTTCCGATGTTCATGAGGGCAGAACTGGCGTGGAAAATAAGGATAATATTTACAGACTGGAATTGAAGAAGTACAGAACCAACCTTGATTCCTATATCCTGAAGGCAGAAGTAAGCGGTGTTTCTCAGGGCGCTTCCAAAGGAGAAATGGTGTTGAAAAAACTGGTGAATTGAGAAGTGGACAGGAAGTTGTGCAGGGATGGGAGAAAAGGCGGTTATACGTGCAGGCTCTTCCATTTGTTCCGGAATCAGTTTGTTTCCCTCGCCGAAAAAAGGAAGAAGGGGGATTTCCCCCTTTCTTCCTTGAAAGATGGCATGATGATAAAATTTATCGGCGATGGCGTAACAATAGAGTGCTAAGACCGAACAGACCCAGCGTAGCGGTTGCCGGTTCCGGAACCACTTCATTACTTGTGGAGAAGTTTACTGCCGACAAATACATGCCCTCCCAAGAGTTCAGGGTATTGTTTTTATAGGTGCCGGTTCTGCAGCCGCTATGCATGTCCGGAGAAAGGCTGTTTAAATAAACGGTTTCGGGAAGTGTTGCTTCCTTCCTATTCGTGGCGGCGGACATAACGGAAGAAGACGATTGGGTCGCAGAACCAAAGTGGTTGTTACCTGCGTTGTTGGCGGTGTTAGTGTTCGTGGTGGAGAATATGGTGGCTGCTTGGGCGGTTCCCAACGATAAAAAAATGGAGATAACAGAAATAATGGGTTTCATTTTTGGGATGGAAATATAACTTGATACATTGATATTCACCGGAAAAAATCTATAGAATTTCGAATCGGCTTTGAAAAACATGAAATGTGTTGATGTTATAAAGAAATCTTCAAATCCTTGAAAATTTTGGATGAAAAAACGATTAGTAATAGTCTTTTTTGTTTCATTATCAGTATTATCCGAAAAAAATTCATGACCCAACGGTAAATACCGGTTCTAGATTTTCCTTACTCCGACACATAGCAAAAATTCCGTCTTCAGAAAACTCCTGCTTCCCGAAGCGGAATGGTCAGCCTACACAAGCTATTCTCTTTTAAAAGTAAATATTGACCTCGGATTCGCAACCCGTTTGTCGATATTCTTATTGTACTGCCCCAATTTATGCTCCGGTTCCTAAAGATGAGCTGTACAGGACCTTTTGTAGAGATGGATTTTTTTGGATATAGCCTTTTCGTTCAGAGGGCTGCCTGGTAAATGCTGAACATCAGAATGGCCATTCCCGTGAGGGCTGCGCCTGCAATGATGCCGGAGGCGGTGGGGACTTTATATTCCCGTGATTTGGCCTTGAAAAGATGGTCCGCAGCCCAGCCGAGCACAGCTCCTGTAAAGAAGAGGAAGGAGTCGTTCCACTGGATGGCCCAGGCCAGGCCAAAGCCGATGGGGGTGGGGAGCCATTTTCCTGTCCGGGGAATATAGCGGGGAATAAGCACCAGAATGAGTCCGAGAATACCGCCTGCAATGATGGAAAGCACCTTGATGCTGTGCAAATGGCTGAACCCCATGCCCAGTGCTTCCGCCGTGGCCGCCCATGTTCTGGCTCCCGGAGCATTGAAAGCCTGGAGAGTGTTCGCATCCGGAACCATGGAGCGGAAGGCCAGCACGGAGACGAGGGTTCCCAGAAAAATTCCGGAAAACTGGGCGATGAATTGTTTGCGGGGGTTAGCTCCCAGCAGGTAGCCTACTTTGAGGTCTACGAGCAGGTCTGCCGAGGAACTGGACGCTCCTGAAGTGATATTGGCCGCCATCAGGTTGGCTGTTACGTGCCCGGGTGCAATCCCTCCGAAGATGAGCTGTGTAACTTTTCCCATGGCTCCGGTGGGTGTAATATTGGCTTCTCCGGTGATTCGGCAGACGACCAGCGCAAGGAAAAAGGATATGACTACCGCGATGCAGCTCATCCAGTACGGAACGTTAAAGGATGTATGAGCCAGATAGCCGAGAGCTCCCAGAGAGATAAGCTGGCCTGTCAGAAACCAGCTCATGGGTGTTTCTATTTTTTCCACATCTGTCAGTTTTCGTTTTTTACTCAGGGAAAACATGGCCCCTAGGGAAGAAAAGGAACGAACAATGCTTTTCCATTGGAACAGGAAAGCCACAATGCTGGCGACGACCATGCAGGCGGTTCCTCCCCACAGGGTCCAGCTTACGCTCTCCCGATAACCTGCTCCCGCGGGAAGCAATTTCTGGCTTTCCAGCCACGGAACGTAAAGAGCCCAGCAAACGGTTCCTCCGATGAAGAGACTGAGGGATGTTTTCATGCCTACCAGAGCTCCCGCACCCACGAACATGAGATCCCATTTGAAGAAGATAGTACGTTGGTACCAGTTGCCGAGGATATGTTGCTGGACCGTTCCAAGCCATCGTTCTCCTCCTGCAGCCATGGCGATGGCATTAGCGGCGGCGAAAAGGGCAGAATAAAGAAGAGCTTTGGCCTGTCCCGCCGCCTTTTTGCCTTCAGAATAGAGAACTTTGAGGGTTTCCGCCGTAGCAATACTGTCTGGGAACCTTATTTGTTCAATGTTGATCATCTGGCGTTTCATCGGAATGGCCATGGTGACACCCAGTACGGCAATGAAAAATATCCAGGCGAAGGTAGTGCCAAGAGGCATGTGCTGTCCTGTCAGCAGGAGCAGGGCGGCTACGGCGGAGGTGAGGGTTCCCCCTGTAGAATAGCCTGCAGAACTGGCAGCGGACTGCATGCATGTATTTTCCAGAATAGTCATGGGGGATTTGGAAATGCCCAGGCGCACAAAGGCGTTCCAGAGGGCAAAAGAGATAATTCCTGCCGTCAGAGCCACCCCAAAGGACCATCCCATTTTGAGGTTGGCGTACAGATTAGTGAGGGAAAGGATGGAGCCTAGGAGCATGCCTACGATGACGGCTCTCCAGGTAAGCTGCTTCATTCTGTCTCCGGAACCCAGATAAACTTGATCGTACCATTGCTGTTCTACTTCATCCGGAGTGCCTTGGAATCCATCCAGAGGCAGCGGTTTTTCCAAGCAGGAGGGGAGAGGGCTGGAAGACTGGGAGGACGTAGATGCCATACAGTTCATAATATAGCATTTGCGGGCGTGGTGGAAAAGTCGTATCTGTCTTTCTCTGCTTTCGGCGTTCCTTCTGCTTGAGACTTGCGTGCTTGTGACGGCCGTGGTTTAATGGGCGGCATGAGCCAATCTTTTACGGATAAACTTGCCGCCCGCATTAAAGAGACCGGTTCCGCCTTGTGTGTCGGATTGGATCCGCGCCCCGGCATGGATGATTTGGAGGCGATTCCTGCGCTGTTGCGGAAGGTTGTGGAGGAAACCGCTCCATATGCGGCGGCGTTTAAGCCGAATATTGCCTATTTTGAAGCCATGGGGTTGCGCGGCCTGGAAATACTTGAGGATTTGCTTCCAGATATGCCTAAGGATGTTCCGGTGGTGCTGGATGCTAAGCGTGGAGATATTGGAGAGACTCAGAAGTATTACGCTCATGCTTACTTTGAACGTCTGGGTGTGGACGCTGTGACGTTGAGTCCTTTTATGGGATATGACACGCTGGAGCCTTTTCTGAATTATGAAGGTAAAGGTGTTTATCTGCTGGCAGTTACTTCCAATCCCGGTTCTGCGGATGTGGAACGGCAGGAATTGGCAGGGGGCCGCAGGGTTTTTGAACTGGTGGGAGACATGGTGCTCCGCTCTGTCCGGGAAGGCTGTAAAACTTCCGTAGGCATGGTGGTTGGGTTGACCAATGCAGATTCCAGTATTCTGGAACGTATTCCGGATGCTCCTTTGCTCATTCCCGGCCTGGGTGCTCAAGGCGGTGATCTTTCCTGCCTGAGTGGTTCCGGTCACGTGGCGCCTCCCCTGATTAATGTCTCTCGAGGAATCATGTACCAGAATCCGGAATTGGGTTTTGCAGAGAAGGCCGCCGGATTTGCTCAGCGCATTCGAGAGGCATTGAATTATTGATGTTCATGTATTTTTTTGCAAATAACAAAATGATAACGGCCTGCTTATGGCTGTGCATGAGCTTGTCAAAGGGAGGGGGCTGATATATTGAACAGGTGCATCCCCATTCCCTGCCCGTTTTTTATGGATGAAAAGCCCGGAATTGTAAAATTCACTCCCCATTCCACTTCCAGATCCGCAATGTTGATTGCGGTGGCAGTGACAGTAGGTGTTCAGGTGGCTTTGTGTGCTGTGCTTGTAGCCATACATTTGCAGGATATGTGGTTTCCCTCCGTCCAGGGTGGGGAAGTGGAAATGACGTTTGTGTCCCTGTCCGAAGAAGTTTCTCAGGAGATGGAAGAAGTTCAGCCTACATCTGTTGTTCCGGTTGCAGCTCCTTCCACAGTCAGCCCTGTTCCGGAGATTGCGTCAGATGAAGACTTATTGGCGATGAAGCTGCCGGAAAATGAAGATTGTTCCGAAATGAAGGATTTTCTTTTGGATGAAGCTCCTTCCGAACTCTTGCCGGAGGAGCTCGCCGTCATGCGGATTTCCATGAATGAAGTAAAGCGCAGGCAGCCTGTGAAGCGCCCGGCGGTATCCCTGTCGGGGCGTCCGGAACCGGATCAGAATATTTCTCCTGATAAAAAGGTGCGTTATAAATATGCTCCGTCCTTGCCCAATTCCGTCAATTCTTCTAAAGTCGGGAAGGTGAATGCCGTGGTGAAAGTAGTGGTTGGAGTAAATTCCCATGGGGAACCTTCATCCGTCAATCTTCTTCAGTCAACGGGAAATGCGGAATTGGACCGCCTTTTTATGCGTTGGGTTAGAGAGAATTGGACTTTTTATCCGGCGGAAAAGGACGGTGTGCCCATTGCTTCCAAGGTGGTGGTGCCCGTCAGGCTGAATATAGATTAACCTGTACAAGGAAATATAAAGATGCTTCCGGAGAAGACAGAGAATAGGCCCGTTTATGTGATCGGCCACCAGAATCCGGATACGGATGCTATTTGTTCAGCCATAGGGAATGCGGAGTTTTTAAGAACTCATGGCGAACCTGGCGCGGTTGCCGCCAGATGTGGGGAAATGACGCTGAGAACATCCTGGGTATTGGAAAAGGCAGGAGTGCCGGAGCCGATACTGATTCATGACGTGACGCCCACCGCCGGGACAATCTGTCGTCGTGATGTGATTAGCGTAAGTCCGGACGATACATTCCTGACGGCGTATCGAAGGATGACGGAAAATTCCCTTCAAACCATACCGGTTATTGACGCTGATTACAACCTTCATGGCCTATTGCGTTATTTTGATTTGTTGAGCCTGCTCATGCCTCTGAATATGACGGAGATGAATGTGCGCTCCGTCTTTTCCAGCCTGAGCAATATCGCCACCACCATTGACGGAAAATGTCTGACTGGGGAATCCTTAAGTGAAGAAGAAACGCAGAATATTCTGCTGGTGGGTGCTTCCAGTGAACCCAGCGTTCGAACAAGGCTCGCAAATTACAGGAGAAAAGGGATTGTCCGGGATCTGATTGTTATTTGTGGGGACCGTCCGAATGTGCAGCTATATGCAGTAGAACATGGCGTACGCGCTTTGGTGACCACGTCCGGAGCTTTCCCTTCCTTGGACATTATTGAGACGGCCCAGACGACGGGAACATGTATTTTGAGTACTCCCTGGGATACGGCCAGTGTTGGCCAGTTGATCCGTTGTTCCCGGAAGGTGAGGGAGCAGGTTCAGAAGGATTACACCGTTTTTCCGGAGAATATGCCGTTGCCCGAGTTGAGGCAGGCTGCCGTAAAGCGCAAGCAGGCATTGTTCCCTGTGATGAATATCAAGACGAACAAAATAATTGGTGTACTGAGTAAGACGGATTTGGTGGATCCGCCCCGTACACGTGTGGCTTTAGTGGATCACAATGAATTTTCTCAGGCCGTCAAGGGGGTGGAGGAGGCGGAGATTGTGGAGGTGATGGATCACCACCGTTTGGGTACCCAGCTTTCTACGCGGGATCCAATCCGTTTTCTGAATGAACCCGTAGGATCCACATCCACCTTGGTGGCACGCAGATTTTACCATCGTAATGTGGAACCCTCCCAGGCTGTAGCGGTCTGCCTGTGCGCGGGGATTCTTTCAGATACCCTGAATTTGACATCTCCTACGGCGGCTCGGGCAGATAGGGAAATGTTGGAATGGCTGACAGGTATTGCCAAAATAGATGCCAAGAAGTTTACAGAGGAGTTTTTTGCCACCGGTTCTCTGTTGCGTTCCAAAACTGAACCTTCCGTTATTATTCAGGCGGACAGGAAGACTTTTACTGAGTACGGGCATAAGATAAGTATTTCCCAGATTGAGGAAATTGGTATGTTTGGCTTGGAAGATGTCCAGGAAGGTTTAGTGAGGGAACTTCGGAATCTGGTGGAGAAAGAGAGGCTGAAGCTTGCTTGCCTTTTGGTTACGGATATCGTTACTCACGATTCCATGTTGCTGGCCGTCGGGGATGAAGAAGCTTTGGAAAATATCGAGTACGAGCGGCTTGGCCCTAATTTGTTTTCCGCTACTGATGTGGTAAGCCGAAAGAAACAGCTTTTTCCTGCTATTTCCCGTGCATTAAAGACGTTGTAGATGCAGGAAATCTTTGCTTTTTACAGGCAAGATTTTTCCTGAGGAGGAACGGCGTTTCTGTGCAGTAAAGGGTATAGATCAGGGAATTGCAATGTCTGCTACGATAGAACGGCGGATAGTATCCGGTATCAGCACAGTACTGGCTCTTTCAGGTTTGAGCGGCGGCGTGCAAAAAACTCGGTCTAGGCGTAATAGAGGGAAATTGACAGGTTGCGTAGCTCCGTAACCGGCACCTTTCAGTTTGAAGCAATCCTGAAAGTCGGAACTGAGTTTGGAGAAAATGGGGGATTGAGGGGCGGCGCTGAAGTTCCCGGCCATGATAATGGGAAGTTCTCCATGCTGGGTTCCTACTTCCCTCAGGGTATCAAACAGGTATTGAAGTTGTTTACGGTGGATGAAGCGGAGTGTATGGAAATATTTCCAGCAGGCGGGGGAGTACAGGTCGAAGCGATGTTCAAAAGGTTCCAGGCTGATGTTGATGAGCCGAATCGCCAAGGAGGAATTTTCCGGTATCCAGTCTACAATCAAACCGGCTGTGTCCGTGATGCTCTGGGCTGGACCAATCTGACCGTGCCTTACAATGATCGCGCAACTTCCTATTTGCTTGATATAAGAGGTTCTACCGAAAATGCTGTAGGCAAATTTGAGTGTTCGGTTATAGTTGCTGCAGCCTTGGACGAAAATGACATCTGCACGGAGTTTGGATATTTGTTCAATGGGAGGAGGTTCCTCGCAGCCCTCGTACAAGGTAAGAACCCTTATTTGCCTGGCATCCGGAGATGGCGGCATTTTGTAGTATTCCATTCCAGTTCTGGCAATGGGCGGGAGAAAGTCTGTAATGACGATGCCGTACGCAACCCAGACGATAATGCCAAGCAGACCGATCCGGGAACCGAAGACCAGCCATGCAATGAGCGCCGGAAAGGAGAAAATGAGACAGCAAGCCCATATGGGCAGTGACGTTGCAAAAGCCATCGTGTCTGAACCGGTCCAGAAAATAGTGACGACGATGACCCACAGGCACAGAGAGACGCCACCCAGCGCTATTCCCAAGTGGTTGACTCCGGATAGCGTTGGCAGAGGTTCTGCCAGATGTTTGCGTCTTCTGAGCCGATGCACTGTGGTGACAGATTAGAAGCCCATGCCTGGAGGGATATCCAGGCCTCCTGTCAGCTTTTTCATTTCCGCCGCGGCTGTTTCCTTACCCTTGGCAATAGCTGCATTGATGGTTTGAAGGAGAAGCTCCTGGAGAAATTCTGAATCGGACGGGTCAATGATGGAAGGATCAATGACCAGTTCCGTGAGGTTACCGTCACAGGTGGCGGTAACTTTCAATTTTCCTCCAGCTCCTTCCGTTGTAACGGTTTGGGAGGCGAGTTTTTCTTGAGCGGCCGCAAGCCCTGCCTGCATTTGCTGGACCTGTTTCATCATTTTCATTATGTTCATGGTCGTTGTGTCTGGGTGGATGAGTTGACTATTGGGAAATGATACGAGCCCGGAAAATCTCCATAGCAGCATCAATCAGCGGATCCGTGTAGTAAGAGTTATCTTCATTTTCCTCTTTGGAAGCTTCCTGGACAGGCTCTGCGGTTTTTTTCTGTGGGGTATGAGGTTTAGGTGCAGGAATGGTGGATGCGGAAGGAGGTGGTGCAGGCAGAGGAGCCAGTTCTTCCTGCACGGGTTCGGGAATGGAGAAATCCTGACGGATAGAAATAGTAACAGAGGTTCCAATATATTGGGAAAGAGCAGCTTCCAAAGCTGTTCGCAGAGGGCCGGTTCCAAGACTGTCCATCCCCTGACGGTCAGAAGGATGAAAAGAAATGGCGACTGCTACACCATCATAACCGGAAAAAACGCTGTTGGCTAGAAAGTCCGCTTGAAGAGGGAATTTGGCGGACATTTGTTCCAACACCGTTTTCCAGTCTTCTTCCGTGATTGTTCTTCCTGATTGTTGGGACAGAACTGCCAGTTCCTCTTTTTCTACGGGTGCCTGGGTTTGGGATGATGTGCTTGGAGTATCGAATAGATTGTCAAAGAAACTGTTAGTTCGTCTTTCCAGAGGAAGATTTTCCTCTGGATCCATAAAAGTAGGCTCTGGAGAATCCGTAGGAAATTTCGACACATCGGAGGCATCGGAGTCTGGATGCCGGGTGATTTCTTCGGAGGCAGGTACGGTTTTTGTCCGCAATTTAGTGGCGGAGTAGGGAAATTCTTCCTCTGCAACGGCAAGAGAGGTGGGGGGGGCAGCGGGTGTAAGAGTTTCCTGTTGTGGTTCGGCTTCCTGCGTAGGATGGGGAGAAGCTTGAGCGTCAGTGTTCTGAATTTTCTGTACTGCGGGAGATGAAGCAGGGGAGGACACAGAAAAATCTGGAATCGGATCCATCAAATGTTCTTCCGTAGCTGGGGTTGGGTTTGTTGCAGCAACAGGAGACTGGATGTTTTGCCGGGGGGCCGGAGTGGGTGCCGTGGCGGAGGAAATAAATGTACTTGGTTCCTGCTGTGAAGCAAGATCTGAAGAAGAGGCCGGTGCCGCGGTGGCTAGCGGAGCACCTTCCAACGCCATGATAATATCGCTGATGCTGGCCTCAGCCAGAGTATGAACGGCTTTAATCAGGCCCATTTCCAGATGAAGCCTTTTATTGGTGGACCAGCGCATTTTATCTTCCGTTTCCGCCAGAACTTCCACCAAACGCAGGATTTTGTCCGTATGGGTGCGTTTGACCAATTCGGCGAGTTCCTCCTTGGAGGATTCCGGGAGAGAATCAAAGCTGGCTTCTGGATCTACTTTAGAGACCAGAATTTCACGCACGGCGGAGATAATTTCGGAAAGGAACTGGCTCATGTCTCTTCCTGCTTCCGCCTGTTCATGCAGAAGATGCAGGAGAGAGGGAAGTTCCTTGTTCAAAATAAGCGCCAGAGCATGGGCCACGGTCTCCCGGGAAGTAATGCCGAAAATGTGGAGTACCTGCTGTTCTTCAATATGATCTCCACAGAAGGAAACAAGCTGGTCCAGCATGGATTGTGCATCCCGCATACCTCCATCCGCCACTTTGGCGACAGCAAAGGCTGCTTCCCTGCTCAAACTTACTCCCTCTGCAGAAGCGATATGGAGCAGGTGTTCTGCAATGATTTCAGAAGGGATGGGGCGCAGGTCGAAGCGCTGGCATCGCGATAGAATGGTTGGCAGTATTTTATGGGGTTCCGTGGTTGCGAAAATAAATTTGACATGAGGTGGCGGTTCTTCCAGCGTTTTGAGCAGGGCGTTGAAGGATTCCTTAGTGAGCATGTGCACTTCATCTATATAGACGATACGGAAATTTCCTCTGCTCGGAGCGAACCGTACGTTGTCCCTGAGATCCCGGATGTGATCAATGCCGCGGTTGGATGCTCCGTCTATTTCAAGAACATCCAGGCTCCGCCCTTCTGCAATTTCTTCACATATATCTTCATGCGGGTCAAAATCCACTTTGGGCCCACCGCTGCAGTTTAGAGCTTTCGCAAAAATTCTTGCGGTTGATGTCTTTCCCGTTCCACGGGGACCTACAAAGAGATAGGCATGGGCGAGACGGTTGTGCTCAATGGCGTTTTTCAACGTCCGGACAACATGATCCTGTCCAAGGACGTCATCGAATGTCAGAGGACGGTATTTTCTGGCAAAGACCTGGTAACTCACGGTTCAGAAAGACTAGAAGATGAGTTCCCGTTTGAAAAGAAAATAGAGAGTAATTGTTTTAAAATGTTGATAAAACGGTTCTTGCGCACTCCCGTTACGGAGCTTGCCTGAAAAAAATATCAAGAAAACAATGAGGATGTCATTTTGATATTGAAATCTGAAAATGTTCATGCCAATCTCACAAAAGTAACAGGAACCTTCTCATCTCTATAATTTCCTATGTGGGTCAAAGTATCAATAGCAGCCTTGGTCATTGCTCTTCTCGGAGGAGCCATGTATTATCTTGATAACGAGGAAGCTCTAACCAAGGAGCGTAGGGAATGTGCTTCCCGCTACAAGAACCTGAACGGCCTTCGTGGCGAATTTACGGAAGAAAAGACGAAATATGTCGATTTCCTGGTGAAGAATGAGGCTCTGACGAATGACATCAATGCTTTAACCAAGGAGAAGGATGAACTGGAAGTAAAGAATCAGGAATTGGCCTCAGCCAATGAGGCCAAGAAATCTGACCTTCAAACGCAGCAAACCGCTTTGGCGGAATTGCAATCCAAGAGTAAGGATATGGAAAGTATCCAAGCCATTGCTGACAGAATCAAGGGGCTGGAAGAAGAGTCCAAGCAGTTGGAAGTGGTTAAGCAGGCGGAACAGGGAAAACATGATGCCATCGTCGCTGAAACTGAACAGCTTGTTGTGAATAATGCCGCTCTTCGTCAGCTCAAGGCCGACCAGGATGCCCGCCTTTCTCCGCCCAACCTGAAAACGAGGGTTTCCCAGGTGATTCATGATTTTAATGTAGTTGTGATTGACGGAGGAGCCGCCGATCTGGGCGTGGTGCCCGGTTCCAAGTTGGCCGTCATGAGGGACGGCAACAAAATTGCCGAGCTTGACGTAAACGCTGTTGAATCCCGTGTTTCCACGGCCACTATTCTACCAAGTACGGTAACCGCCGGCGAACGTGTTGAAGCCGGAGACGTCGTTGTATCTGTTCGTCCCTAGCATTTTTCCGGTTCAATACACTCCATACACTCTCACATACATACACAATGAAAACTGTCTTAGTAGTTTTATTGATTCTTGCAGCAGGGGCGGGCGCCTGGTTCTCCGGTCTTAGCGGCCTTTTCGGTATTAATGGCCAGTACCAAGATTTTAAAGAAATGATTTCGTATCGTAAGACCTTGGACAAGGAAATACGTACTTGGACAAGCTTGCGCAACGACATGATTAAGAATCGTGGCTTGGCAGCGGAAGAAAATCTTAGTCTGATTTCCAACAAGGCTTCCGTGACGCAGCAGCGTGATGAACAGCTTTCCAAGGAAGCGGAGTTGAAGGAAGAAGAAGTGCAGTTGAATGCGGACTTGTCCAAAATCAATAAACAGATTGAGGAATTAAAGAGCAAGTTGCAAGATTTCGGTGTTTCCAGCGTACAGGAAATCCAGGAGAAGATGGAATCTTTGGAAGCTTCCAATAAGAAGCTCCAGGAAGATATTGACCAGATTAAAAGTGCTACGGAAGTGGCTTCCAAGAGACGGGCAGAACAAGCTTCTGAGCTGGCTAGCCGCCAGAAGGAGCAAGCTGAATACCGAGCTGCTCTTGCCAAAAATGGGGAAGAGTATCCCGTTCTATCCGTGGATCCGCAGTGGGGTTTTGTTGTGATTGGGGCCGGACAGGGCAGTAGTATTGATCCAAATACGGTTCTTCTTGTTACCCGTGAAGGTCGCAGCATTGGTAAATTAAAGGTAACTTCCCTGGAGAAAAATCAGACGGTAGCTGACATTATTAAAGACAGCGTACCGTCTGGTATGAGTATTCAACCCGGCGATAGAGTACAACTCCTGCGTCCCCGTCAGTCCGCCAAATAAAGGTTTGCCACGTATTTTCCTTGAACCCCGTTGTGTCGTCCGGCATAATGGGGTCCAACTTTTTAAAAGGAAATGATGAAACGATTTGCAATCTCCTTTTTGTTTGTGTCTTTTTCTATTCTTCTGGTCTCTTCCTGTTCTTGGTTGATGGAACCGCAGGAGAGGGAGCGTGTACCGCAGCCGCCTCCCGGTCCGGAAAAGAGTGCGCTTCCTCATAATAAGACCCAAAGATTTGAGGCGGAAGCAACGCTCGGCCCGTTGGCCTCGCCGAGACGTTAACGGCATCCGAATGACGCTGAACGGTGATTCTGTTCTTTACAGTATCCGACAAACCGGATACAACCGCCTCCGGTTTCCAAGTGGAGAGATGGCTGAGCTGGTCTAAGGCACTCGACTCGAAATCGAACGTGGGCTTTAAAACCCACCGTGGGTTCGAATCCCACTCTCTCCGCCAAAAGTTTCTGTAAGAAAACCTACGTAAACCTTGATAACGTAGGGGATTATGAATAAGGTTCACGTAGGTTTTCTTACGTGAACCTTATTACAAAACCATTACAGAAGATATTACAGGTATGAATAAGCCTTTTTACAAGGGGCGTCTGTCCATCAACAAGGAAAAATCCTCCCCCTACTGGATGGTGACATTTCAGGGGCCGGACGGCAAGATGAAGCGCCGTTCCACGAAAGTTCCTGTGAATGGCGGAGAATTTGAAGGAGACCGCATCACGGCTAAACTGGCGGAACGTATCGCCTACCAGCGAGGCGTGCAGATAGCCTGCGCGGAGGCGGAAAACCATCAATCATACAACAACACCTCCGTGCGTGCCTGGTGTGATGGATTTGTAGGGCGCAAGGCAGCTCTTGTCTCCGAGCAGACGGCCTACAACGCCAGAACCGCCTGCAAGCATTTTTACGAGTATCTGGGAGCGCGGGCGAACGCCCCGCTTCGCCTGATCACCAAAGCGGACATCAAAGGCTTTGTGGCGGCTCGCCGCGAACTGGTGCGGCAGAAGACTGTATACAAGGATATGTCCGTTCTATCCCAGGCATTCGCGGACGCCGTGGATTCGGAAGTAATTGACCGCAACCCGTGCGCCGGCGTTTCCATTCCCCCGGACCGCGCGGGCGAGAAGCTGCACAAGGAAGCGTTCACCATGGACGAAATCCGCTACATGATTGAGCATTTCCCGCCCCTGTGGAGTTCTGCGGTCCGCTGCTCGTTTGAAACCTTCGGGCAGAGGCTGGGGGACATTCTGCGCCTCAACTGGAATCAGTTTGACTGGGAGCGCCGCGTCGTTCGCTTTGAAACGGGCAAGACGGGGCGCTGGATGGACCAGCCCATGAGGGAGGGCTTTTACCAATGGGCCCTTGCCCGCTGGAAGGAAGCGGGGGAACCGGCGGACGCATTGCTTCACGCGCCCCTGCTGGCCCTTGGGGATGGGGCTTCCTACCAATTCGGATTATTGTTGCGTACTCACGGCATCGGTGTAGTGCATGGCTCTGCCGAAGGACGAAGAAGGAAAGTAAACAGCAAGTCATTCCACAGTATCAGGGCGACGGCCGCCACGTTGTTGCAGGCATCAGGCGTATCGCAGGGGCTGGCCATGGAGCTGGTGGGGCATGATTCTTCCGCCGTGCATAGCGTGTACATCCGCCCCTCCGCAGAACAGCTGCGGTCCGCCGCGGAATCCCTGCCGGAACTTCTGCCTTAAAAAAGCCCTGCTCCCAAAAAGGAAACAGGGCTTGCTGGAAAAGCAATATCTGCTTACGCGCCCATCAGCCGCATATACTTGGCCCTCACCTCGGCAAAGCGCGGATGGTCGCAATCGTGGAACGCCGAATAATCCGGATGTTCCGGATCGTGCATCATGCGCTGGGCTTCACCTCGGGCCTGCTGTTCCTGCCGTCCGGGGGGCGCCGGAAGAGCCGGCTCGTCCAGAATCCGGCCTACTGCATCCAGAATCCTGTACATGGCCGGATGATCGGCAATGCCCATCTCATTAAACACGCTCTGGTCGATACCGGCCATACGGCACAACCTCCCAGCCATTTGAACGGCGCGCATCTGGCGGGCGTCGCTGTCCCGTCCCCATTCTCCATCCAGCTGTTTCCATGCCTCTTCCATAGCGGCATTCTGCGCCTGCTGCTGTTCGGCCGCTTTGGCCGCCAGACGCGCATCCATATCCTTAATAAACGCGGAAAGCCCTGCGACAGGAAGCCCGTGGGCTTTGCCGGTCTCGGTCAGCAAATGCTGCAGCGTCTCGTCGCCGGAAAACGTATCATCGAACGTCAACACGTAATCCTCCTGGGAAGGCGGGTCTCCCTGCGGAGAACCCGGATCCGAGGGGGGAGGGATGGCCGGCTGCTCATCGTTCGCCGGAGTTGGCTCCGGTGCAGGATTAGCCAGGCTGGGACGTCCGGAAGAGGAAGGAGGAGCGGAACCACCACCGTTACCTCCTCCATTCTCCGGGGCCTCTTCAAAAAGAAATCGGTTATGGTACAACTTAAATAAAATCATGGTATTTCTTCTATAGTCTCTTCTTCTGGTTCGTAATGATTGCCAATAACCGCTTCGATGAACAAAACCACCTCGCGGTAGGCGTCTCGACGCATAGCGTCAAGGGGGTCGTAAGAACCTGCCTTCCCCTGGAAACAGGGAAGATCGGTCTGGAAATGCCTCTTCAGCTCCGCCAGAACTTCCGGATTCCTGAATGCTTCCCGGAAAATCCTTCTGCGGCGCTTCATGTACTGTTCGTACTCATTTATGGGAGCCGTCTTCATGTCGTTTGTAAAGCCTGCTGGGCCTGGGCATTATTCCTGTTAGCCACGGAGGACTGTTCGGCAAGGGCTGCCTGCATGGCCGCTTCCTGCTGATTCCTCCTTTCAGTCTCCTTCTTCTTCACCTCATCCTCCGAAGCCTTGCACTCCATCGGGGCGCCCTTGGAATCGTAAATCAATTCCCCGGCCTTATTGAGATTCACAATATCCAGCAGCTCCGGCCGGCCGGTCATCTGTGACAAAGTGCCGATAGACTCAAGAGCCGTCATCAAGCCGTCCGTCTGTGTACGTGCAATCGCCTGGGCGATCTTCCCCATGAACTGAACCTGGGGGACGGCCAGGCGTGTAGGAGCGCCCCGCCGGTTGACTTCAAACACGCCCTGAACCGGCTCCGGAAGCTTCCCGGCGCGGTACAACAGGGCCATAATACGCTGGCACATCACCCTGAAATCGCTCACGAACAACGTGAAAGAAGGCGTAAAGCCAAGCACCTTCTCGGCTTCCCTGGCCGCCACCTCCGTGGCCGTCATCTGGCGGTCGATTCGGGAAACGGTTTCCAGCATGGGAACGTAGAAAGCCTCTTCAATCTTGGCGTACAGCCCTCGCAGGTATTCCAGCCCAATATCATACTGCCCTTGTGTGCCCCATTCGCGCGGCAAGCCGAGTTCCGCCGCTTCCGGAGAAATGACGGTTTGGCCGCCGGCACGTAAATCCACCTCCCCATACTGCTTTGCCAGCAGGAAAAGCCTCGGATAAGCCTTTGTCTGCCCCAGCGTGTAAAGAATCTTCTCCATGTCGATAGCCATGCGGATCGTGCGCCGCGCGAACCACGCCGGCCCCACCCCGTAGGGACTATCGCCCCAGCGCAGAAAGCGCGTCACCAGGAACGGAAATTCGAAAAAACCGCTCTCAAACACAATCTTCTTATCGTCCAACGAAATAATGACGTCCTTCCACGGCCTCTTGTCAGGCGGCAGATGGTCGGACAACAGCTTGCCTTTCGGGTTGGGCAGGACGCATTGCACAAACTCGAAAGAATCCGTGTATCGTCGCTTGGCATCCTTGAGCGCTCTCCTTACCTTGGGGCCCAGGGCATCCTCCTGCCACTTCTGCGCAGCCTGGTGAGCCGTCAGCCGGAACCAGCGCACCAGCGTATCAACATCACCTGACTCCGATTCCGCGATAGCGTAAGTGCCTGTGGGAATGTGCCGGAAAATCAGCTTCCTGTTAAGGTTCATCTCGGCAAACATGCAGCCGGTTCCGGTCAAACAGCGATCAAGGTAAACCTCATGAATCACTGAATAAAAATTGGAAACGGCAAGTTCCCGCTCCATCACCTCCGTAACCTTGCTATACCAATCATTCAGAGCCTGATTCCCATCCTTATTAAAACCTACCGGGCGCAAGGTAAACCAGCGCCTGTCCAAAGGTGTGATATAAGTTAAATGGGCGGATGCCAGTTTCTTCAAGCTGTTATTGGCGACGTCGCTATGCTCCAAGCCGCCGCCGTTATCAGGTACGCGGTCGGGATAGGCGTTGCCCGTAGCCCTGGGCATGATAATACGGCGCATTTCATCCCAGCCGCCTTCAAAAGCGGCACGTTCCGTGCGCAGATTATCTGCCAGGGCAATGTAATCGCGTGCCTCCATGGCTGCTATCCCAAGGTTTTGCGCAACGTGGACAAACCGCCGGACAAATTCGGATTATTCACCGTATCGGACAGCTTCAACCTGCGCTTGCTTTTGGTCTGAACATCCTCCGAAGCATCGGAAACAGACTTCTCCGTTGCCGTCGGATTCAGCGGCTCTTCTACTACCGGCGGAGCCGGAGCCTGTGTCACTTTAGGTTTGAAAATAGATCCCATAACAACTAATGGTAAACAACTAAACAAGCTCCTGTGCCACGCTGAACGCATCGTCGCAGCGGTTCAGCCATCCCTTGCCGAACACGGGAAACTGCCTGCAGGAGCGGTAAAACGCCTGACGCTTCTCCTGCAGAGCGATAAGGAACACCGCTTCACCCGTGGCAGCCAGCTGGTCCTGCAACTCCTGCCGGGTCCTGGGGCCGACAATCCCGTCCACCACAAGCCCGGCGCCGTGGACATTCAGCGCGCGCTGCAAAATCTTCCCGGTATTCCTGCTCCCGGAATTGAAAAAATGGTCCCGCAGGATGAATTCAACGCCAGGAAAAGCGTCAGAACCCAGCCAGGAACGCACGGCTGCGGTATTATCCAGGACGTACTGGAGACAACCTTCCCAGGCCTCTTCACGCCTTCCGGCATCCAGCAGGGCCTTCAATCTGTTAAACACGTCCGGTTCAATGCCGTCGCAAATGCCGCAAATCTCCCACTTGCCGCCCTTGTCGGCGGCGGGAAGGCGGGAAACGCGCAGGGAATCCGGCCCGGTAACGCGGCTGTCTTCAAACCGGAGGATAGCCGCGGCCATCTTTCTTTCAATGGTGTTCATGAGTTATAAGTCGTTTTTGATAGAACTAGTTAGAACTTGTAAGAAAAACTTTACAGTTCATTTCCTGCTCTGTTGTTCAAGGTTGGAGAGTCGCAGATTGATTTCCGACAAGGCGCGGGTTTGCTCGTTAATGAACGTCCTCATGTCGTGGTACATGATGGCGGCGGCAACAAAGCCCACGATCATGACAATCTCGGCCTTGTACTCACGTAAGAGTGTCAGGTAAGCGCGGGCTTTGGTGCACATGATTCCTACTTCTTGAGGGTTTGTACGATGGGCGGAACGTCCGTTTCGGGTTGTGCCTGGGAATAGGAAATATGCCCCGGTTCCAGCACCAGGCAGGAGCCGTCCTTGCATACGACCGTCTTGTCCGGCGTTACGTCTACGGAATGACCGCACCCCGTGACGGTGATGTAACCGGCTGTGGCCAGAGCGCCGATGATGGCGGCAATCACGTACTTGACCCAATTCCCCCAACGGGCGGATGCCACCTGCTGGGCCTTTTCGATGTCTTCTTTGCTGATATTCATGGTTTATTGTTTGGTGAAGTATTTGAAAAAGTCCACGGCGGCGGGATCCGTGATCACAAAAGCCGGGTAGTCGCGGGAAGTAAACACCCTGCGCCCGCCCTGCGGATTGACGGCCTCCACAGTCAAATCCACGGTTTCCGTCGTCCGCATCGGGTCATCCACCTCCGGAGCGTAAAACTCTTTCAGCCTCGCCCATACCTGGGAGGCCTGCCACGGCTCCGACAATCCCACCAGCGCGGCAACGACGGCCTGCATGGCCAGGGCCTGCTCCGCTGGTATATCGTCCTGCGTATAGCGCGCCGGAGGTCTATAACCGCCCGCGTCCCGGTAAATGGGCGTCAGGGTGAATTCCTGCCAGTTACCAGGCTGCGGAAACTGTATTTGTATCTCGGAATTATTCATGATTCTAAAGGCACGTTAATATCTTCGAACCCCGCCGTTTCTTCGGATTCAATGGCGTTAACACCCACAGCTTCCAAACTATAGAAAACCGGGTTCATTCCTCCCGGCTGGTAATAAGTGTACTCTCCGATTCCCGCATAAACAGAAACGTCGCCACCCGCATTATTCACAACATCAGTCACCCAACTGGAAATGCCGACGCCGGTCTCAAAATTGGAGACGCCCCGGCATGTGGCAATCTGATACAGATTATACCCCTGACCTCCGGTGAGCATGAGCCAGAGCGCGCCCGTATCTTCATACCTGGCAATACTGGCGACAGATTTCTGCTGGTAGACAACCTTGCAGACTGTCCACGGAACAGGCTCATTCTGACTGGCCGGAATAAAGCTGGTTGTAGTCTTAACCTGCCAGCTATCCGTATTATTAAGCGCAAAAATCTCACGCACCCGCACCGTATAACCGTTGCGTTCCGTATTTCTCACGTTATCAAAAGTAATATCCAGAATTTCGCCGTGATTATAAGCCAAACTGTTTGCCGGGATAATACTGTAAGAATCTATGGAAAGGTCGGGACGAATCGTCTTCGTGCCGCGGCCGATACCAAAAGACAACTTTGCGGCATTGGTAGCGCGCCAAAGGAAAGAGAACCCGGCGAAACTGGAATAATTCCATTGAGGATTGCTCACCTCAAATTTCGCCTGAATGGTCGAATGAGTACCCTTGGGAATCTTAATGCCAGCCAAATGATAGGGGACTGTTTTAGTAACCGTCGAAGATCCTGACGCGGTAATGGCATCCGTATTGAGGAAAGCATTAGAGGTCAGGATGCCCGTCACGCCGGCCATGCCTGCGGCATACAGGCGGTTGACCGCTGACGTATCCGTCGGCGCCCCCACGGCCAGCGGGATGTTGATGCCTCCGTTGGCGTTGACGGCCCCCGCCGCCGTCAGACCTCCGGGAATCGTCATGTTGCCGGATGCGTCCACCTGCGGCATGGCCGCCAGAGCATTAGCCGCCGCCGTTGCGGAATTGGCCGCGGCGGTGGCAGATGTTGAGGCATTATCAGCAGACGTATTGATACGTTTCTCCGCCTGGACAATGTCTTCCTTTGCGGTTTCAGCTCGCTGGACAAGGGGCGTGACCGCTCCCACCGCTTCCGTCTGCGCTGTCTGGACGGCTTGAACAGCGGTACTTTGCGCACTGGCTATATTCTGCTGCGCGGTCTGTGAGGCACGACCTACGGCAAGCACAGAAGCCGCTTGCTTGTCCTGAATGGCAGTAACAGCCTCATTCCTGGCTTCAATAATCTGCTGCTTCCCGTCGCTGACCGTTTCCAGCCAGGTGGCAGCCAGCGATTCTACAGCCGTTTTCGCGTCATTGGCGCTCTTGGCATCACGGGACGCGTTAGCTGCGGATGTGCCGGCAGCGGTCGCAGAATCGGCGGCAGCTACTTTGGAGGCGTAGGCAGATCCTGCATAGCCTTCCGCCTCTTCGGCCCGTCCTGCAGCGGTGGCTGCCGCGTCTGTTGCCGTCTTGGCTGCTTGGCTCGCCGTTTCCGCATTGGTGGAGGATGTGTTGGCATTCTGTTGCGCCTGTTGGGCCGCGATAATGGAAGCCGTGTTGGACAGCCACTGGGCCTTGATCGTCTTACTTGCCTCAATAGGTATCGTAATACCCATTACGGGAATATCGTACACCGTGGACGACTCAATAGGAGCCACGGAATCCACGGCTCCAATATAACCGGAAAACAGCCTCAAATCCTCTCCGGACTCGTCTTGTGCGTGGACGGCATACGGCCAGCGTCCAACAGGCAGGGCAGGGATAGTAAGCGCCAAACAATGCTCTTGCTCGCCGTGTTCAATCGCAATAGGCAGATCTCCCTGTTCCGTTTTCACCACACCTGTGAAAGAAACTCCTGTTACCGGGAACGGAGATTGCGTCACATCCTCGAACAAAAGCCAGCCTATGCGCTTGGCATAGCCTGCCGTCGTGGACAAATGGCGTGTCATTCCCAGAAAATTTAACATGGCTCAATCATGAGCCACAAAACACGGGAAATGCAAGTTGGCGAGAATCAATGTTTTTATCCCTGCTTCACGGGAGGATCAAAAGGCAGGGAGGACAGGATAGCCATAAACTTCTCGCCAGCATCCACTTCCATCTTCTGCGGAGTGTATGCGCCATCCATCTTGTTAAGCTCGGCAATAGCGGCAATTTTTGAGGGCATCTTAAATTTCGCTCCGGTTTCGTCCATGGAAACCTCTTGGCAGAGATCGGATGCGCTATCAACATTGCCGATAGGAGTCGTCACCACGCGGGACAGCCATTCCATGCGCTGCTGCCTGGTCAGCACGGCTGATTTGTTCAGCTGGGCGTTTAATTCGTCAATCATTCGCAAAACTTCATCATCTTTGGACAAACGGGAAGCTGCCTTACTGGCTGCATCGTTACTCATGTCCTTGCGATTGTATGCCTTACGATAGGCGTCCGCTTTGGACAACTTCTCCGCGACCAGAAGCCTCGCAAACTCCTTCTTCTTCTCGGTCACTTTGGTTTTGTTATCCTTCCTTCTCATATCAATATTTTACCCTCCTGGTTTTCAGCGCGTCAATTTGGTGAGAATCAATACTTCTTGCCGGATGAATCAACCTGTTGACTTTGAGTATTCAAAGCTTTCTAAAAAATCACGTCCCTGCCTGCTGATATAAAACACGCAAGGCCGTGTGCCGGTTCTGATCACGTCGCCGGACTGTACCAGGTAATCCAACCGGTGAGACACATTACTGGGATCCAAATGGCAACGGGTGGCAATCTCCCGCGACATCCTGCCTGGGTGGTCTCGGATTTCCATCAGAATAAGCAGCTGCGACGGACTCACTTTCCGATGTATGATGTTCCTCAATAGGTTCTTGTTATCAGATGATTTATTATTCATAATATCAAACCTCCCTGTAAGTCGTAGCGGCAGCGTCCCACTCCAGGTTGATGTGTCCGGTGTTTCCGAAGCGGTTCTTGCCGATAATAACCTTCGCTTCCTTCGGATCGGCGTCACGATCGCAGGCAAAGGGCCTGTAGAGCAGCATAATCTGGTCGGCATCCTGCTCAATGGATCCGGAATCCCTCAAATCGGACACACGGGGAACCCCGGCTTCCTTTCCTGCCCGCTTCTCCACTTCCCGGTTCAACTGGGCAAGCACGATCACAGGAATGTTCAGTTCCTTGGCCAGAGCCTTGAGGCCGGCGGAAATCTCCGACACCTCCCGTTCCCGGGAAGACTGGCGTCCGGTAGGATTGGCAAGCTGCAGGTAATCCACGCCGATGCACTTCACGCCATGGTCCGCAACCATGCGCCGGGCGGTCGCCTGAATCTGGTCAATCCTCAACGCGGGCCTGTCGTCCACAAAGAAGGGCAACTCTTTTACCCGGCGAACTGCGCCAGTAAAGGCGCCCTGCTGGTAGATGGTCAGCTTTTGCCCACGCCGCAACGCCATAGGGTCAATACCGGACTGTCCGAACATGATGCGCTCCAGAATCTGCACCTTGGACATTTCCAGGGAAAACATGCCTACCGGGATTCCAGAATTGGCAATATTAAGCAGGATGTTGGTCATGAAGGAAGTCTTCCCTACGGCGGGCCGGGCTCCAATGACGATCATGGCGGTATCCTGCAGACCGTCCAAAACGCGGTCCAGCTTCTGGTAGCCGGTGGGAATCCCCTTCACCTGTCCGGGGTGCTTGATGCGGTATTCCATGTTCTCAATCACCTGCTGAATGCCGTCACTGATGTTGACCACGGCTTTTATTCCGCAAGTTTCCCGCAGGGAGGACATCACCTTTTCGGCTTCCGCCAGAGATTCTTCCGCGGTAGAGGTCAAATCTTGAAGCTTTTCCAATCCGGAGATGAACATGATTTCCATGTCCCGCTTTTTCTTGGATGCCGTCAGAATCTTCACGGAAGGCTCGAACTGGAAATGATAGGCAAAACTCGTCGCAAGCTCGACAAGCCCGGCGTGACCTCCTACGGATTCAAGCTCACCGGCAGCTTCCAGGTGCTGGATCAAGTCGGTGATGTTGACCTTTTCCGGAGTCCTGGCCAGCGCCTCAAAAGCGCTCCATACCTTCTGATGGGCTGGAAGGGAAAAATGAGCCCTCGTGAAGCCTTGCTCGATCAGGGCGGCTACCTTGTCGGCACCGACAATACAGTTGCCAAGAACGGTTTTCTCGGCGTTGAGTTGTGTTTCTGTAAGTTGCATCAAGTATTGAATATTTGTTATGAAAATTGTTTTCCAAGATCGGCGCTATCCGGGAATGGGTCAGAGCCGGATTTTATTTCCAAATTCCTTGCCCAGCGCAGGGCGTAGCCTAGGGCATTGGCTTTCCAATCAGCAATGGGACAGGAAAACTTGTCTACCCAGCCGGAACCGCTCCGATCCGCCCAGTATTGCAGGGCGCATTCCGGAATGTCTCTGGGGAGCAGCTTCAAGCGGCATCTGGCCACCTCGTTTTTCAGGTGGGCCTCCACCTCTTCCGGTGAAGAAGGAAGAGGAAGAGAAGAACGAGAAGGAGCAGTAGCCGTAAGCGAGCCGTCAGGCGCAGCTTCCTTCGTCTTCGTCTCCGATTTCGTATACGTATTCGTCTCCGTCTCCTTCTCCGTATAGGCGAGCGGATGACTGTCACGTGACTGACATATGTCTGACACATGACCGTTATTTGACTGACAAGCGTCAGTTTTTTCTTCATCAGGGGCAGGAAACTTACTCTTCTTAGCCCTGGTTCTTTGGTCGAATTGCAATACCTCCAGATAACGCTTCCCGTCGACACCGTACACCCTTACAAGACCCGCAGTCACACAAGCGGTGAGCCACTTTTCTATGTCCTGGTTACTGACATTGCCAATTTTGCGAGGCATTATCTTTCCGATCAGTAGAGGCGGATCGGCGTGATACCGTCCATAGTCATCTACAGCAAGCAAAAGACGGTGATAGAAGCACTCTTCCACCCAACTCAGCCTATCGACTTTGTCGGAAGTCAGAAATCCTTCCCTGATGATTCTATTGGGCATGATTATGGTTCAATCAAATGCAATTCTTCACACCTCTTGCGGACGTAATCCAGCACCGTGCCGGCGTCCTGGTGTTTGACGTGGAGCAGAAAACCCGGCTTGCCGAACTCTTCTACCCAAAACTCTACTTCCGGGCCTGTAAGGTCAAAATACACGCCGTAGCGGCCTGTACGCCCCAGTTCCCCCTTGATGCGGCAAAGCTCCTGAATGAAACGGCGCTCTTCCTGTTCTGGTGTTTCCATAGGAAAACAAGCTGTCTCATTTTCAATTCCAGCACGGATGCCGCGGCCTGGTTGGTCAATGTAGGTGGATTTCACTTTTCTCCTCCTTTCTTCTCTTATTCAAACATAACCACCTGGAGCTACCATGTGCCTTACCCGTCCGGCCCCGTCCACGGAACCGCTCTTAGAGATCTTCCCAGGAGCTTCTTCAAACTCGAACACGGCCTGCTTGCTCAACTCCACCATGGACCATACATCATGGGGGGAAACCAACAAAACTTCCCCGCTAAAAAGATGCACCAGCAACCTGCTGGGAGTAGCTCCCTTCACACGGGCTCTCCTGCCGCATGTTACCAGAACACACTGGCCATAACAAAAACGGGTTCCGCAAACACGATTAAGGGTTTCAAGCTCGGTTTGAGCAACAAGCTCTTCTGCCGCCCTTTTCTCCTTCTCCCTCTTCTGCCTGGCGGCCTCATCCCTCTTTCTGGCAGCTTCGGCCGCCTGATTGGCACGCAAAATCGCCATGGACTCTCGTTCGGCTTGCTCTTGGGTCTTCGTGAGCCCTGCCTTTTTGCGGAGCTTGTAATCTCTCCATATCCGGCGTTTTTTCTCCATATCTTCAGGAGTCATGCCCGGTCCCTCCTTCCTTTTTTGGGAGTGTACATGTCGGTCATTCCGCGTGAGCATTCACAACAATCCGCACAGATGCAGCCTTCGCATTGACCTTCCTTGGAATCTTGCCGGGTTTCCCCGGCAAGCTCCTTGTTATAAGTCATGCGTACCAATTCCTTGAAATAATCACTCATTTGATGGACGGTATCTTCATCTTGAAAAGAGGAGCAAATACCCTTCAATGCCAGGTACGCAAGATACTCTTCTTCGGAGGCAAAACCCTGTTCATCGTTGGTTATCTCCGCGACATCCCAATAATTGTCACAGATGGGAACCCTCAAGGTAACAACCTTCATCACCTCGTCCCTCCTTTCATGGAAGCAAGTGTTGCGGCAAGGGAGGGATTGGAAGTCGCGTCGGCGGCAAGGTAGAAGGACTTCTTGGCACTTTCCAATGCACGGTTGAGTAGTTCTGTCGCCATAGAATAGCGTGTCTGGTCTATGTGAACCTTTCCTTCATCCCACTGGATACGGCCGGCATTGATGGCAGTAAACGCGGCAAGAACATCACTGTCTTTTTCATCTATTTCAACCAGAGCAGAGAAAGTCTTTCTTCGTTTGTCCAAAACCTTGAAAGGAATATTCTCTTCAAATAGCTCCGCCGCATTCGCCAGAACGATGGCGGCATCCAGAAAGGATTCCTTCACGCTGTCGACAATCTGCTTCTGGTCGTCGTCGCAGTAATACAGGGCGTGGAACATATCCAGAATGGCTTCGGCCGCGCCCCGGAGCATGCAGGCATTCTCTCCGAAAGCTACCAAATCCTCTTCATCATACCGCTTCTTCCTGGGGGAGGCGGGCTTTCGGACTGTCCTGGCAGCCTTTGCCGGTTGACAGGGCTTCCCGTCTGTCGTACTTACTGGCTTGTGAGCAATGATAGGATCAGTCGTCTTGCCATTATTCACAACATCCGCCCCTTTCCCGCTGCAACGGGAGAGGGGTTCTTCGTTTGTCAGTAGTGCTGTATTCATAGCGATCATAATCGTATTTCTTCTATTTTTATTTATTATCAATTAACTATTACTATTTTACCTTGTCTGTCAGAATCAATCGACGCGCCCCGGGTGGAGGCGGGAAGGAATCATTAGCCTTCTTCGGCCAGGGAGAATCCTTCGTCATCCAACTCAAAAACGCCCAGCCAGGGAGCTTTGATGAAGGCGACATAGAAAATTCTCTCATCTTTGCGACGGACGACAATAAACTCGTCTTCCGGGACAAAACGGTAGGGTCTGCCGCGATTAGGCATAGTGATGATAAGCTGGGAATTTAACATCACCCTGTCGCCCGTATCGAAAGGCTTTGCCTGGACAGGTTCCGATGCTGCATCAATATTACTTGTAATCATTATATTATGTATTTTCTATTGGTTATTGCTTCCTCATGCCGTGAGGGCGGGACGGTTTTGATAAACCGTCAAAAGCTTTCATGGGGGAGGGAGACTCCGGGCAAAACCCGGAATGCGGACTCTTGCCGGCCTGCAGCTCGGCGTCATCCAACTCCACCGCCAGCCAGAACAGGGTTACAGCGAAGAGGCCACAGGCTCCACCTGCCAGGAATTGGAACAAGGTCTTCATCTACTCACTCCTCCTTCTCCATATTCACGGAGCAACGCCCGGCGGAACTGCTTGCCGTGTACTTTCATCTTCCCTTGCTTGCCCCAGTACAGGATCTCGATCACATGCCCCTTGTCCTTCAACTCATGGACGGTCCGCTTGATCACATCCCGGTCGGAATCGTACATCAGGGCCAAGGTCCTGCAGTCGTAAAACTCTGATTCAGGGTAGGTCATAATATTTTCATTATTAAAGCTCGTGCCAGCCGAGCAGCTTCAATTCTTCGATCAGGGCTTCTTCCATGTCAGTCGTCATCATGTCCGTCGGGATTGTCGCACTGCGCGGCGTGATCCACTTCCCACTGGTCAATCGCCAGCGTCAAATCGTCCATGAGGCCCTCCGCTTCCCGATGGCGACGTATTCGCCATTCACCCGGATGCACCGATCTTCGTTGTCGTATTCGATAATCATGCCGCAGGCTTCTTGGGTTCGGGGTTCTTTTTTCGAGGTTGGAGAGTACGTTCTTTTGCCTTCTGGCGGAAATCCATGATGGCACCGATAACGAGAGCCCGGCCGCTCAAGCCTGTAGCGGCCTGCGCATCCCGGAACCACTCCCGAACTTCTTGCGTTTCTTTTTTCAGGTCGATGATCATATTCGCGTCTTGCGTTCTGTTGATAGCCTTAAAATGCACCAGAGACGAAATCTAGTCAATATTATTTTTCGTTTTGGGTGTATTGATGATAAATATTTCTATTGCTCTTAATGCGCTTCTGGTGCATAATGCTGACATGCTTAATGCAGAAGACATCAAAACGTGGCTCAAAAAGATAGGGAGAGACCGCGCGTGGTTAGCTGAAAAAACGCTAGTCAGTAAGCGAACAGTTGATAACTGGCTTTCCGCTGGCAAGCCGATCGTCCCTCAAAAAATGGAACTCATTGAAAAACTGATGTCAGGGGAGGAAGAAATTGAGTTTGAGCTTCCGCCAGACTTTGAAAAGCAACTCCGCGCCATGGCGGATGAAGCAAAAAAAACTATAGAGGATATGGTTTCCCATATCCTTCAAGTCACAGCCAAGGCACATCAGAAAAGGAAAGCGGAAGCAGTCCACAAACAGTTTACCCCGGTAAAAACATTCACAGCCCCCCCCTTGGAAGCCCAGGGACAAATCATCGGCAACATTGCCGCTGGCAATCTGGCGGATGGAGACACCATTCCGCAGGACATCCGGCTATACCGTGAACTGGAAAAAGGGGAATACCTGCTGCGCGTGAACGGTCACTCTATGGAACCTTCCATTCCGGACGGCTCCGTAGTCATCATGAAAAAATACACCATCCCCCCCATCCCCAAACCCGGAACCATTGTTCAATACCATGATGAACGCGGGGTGACGCTCAAAAAACTGGTCCGCAGGAAAAACCCGGAAACCGGCAAAATGGAATACACCCTCCATCCCATCAACCCTGCCTTCGGAGACATCGAACCCATGAACGGCGGCAAAATCTCTGCTCTATACGTAGAAACCCTGGACAGGTGGGAGAAAGCTTGACGATCCGGGGAGATATGTTATAGGTAAACTCTCTTTTTTATTTTCCGTTAGCCGTCCACGTTGGGAAACGAGGGCGGTCTTTTATTGCCGTTACAGCCGTGTACAGTAGTATCATTCATGAAAAGTACTCTGTTCGTCTATACTTTGGATTTAAATTGACTTTTCATTATTTTTTATATTCTTATGATTAAATATAATTTTATCTGCGGAAATTATGAAAAATAGCAAATTTAACCTTTGAACGCTTTAGAAACATTGTGCATACCAAAAAATATGATACAATGAGAGGGTAATAACCAAAAGACAGATTATGCCAGCCGTAGGTCATAAAGACAAAACAGTAACTTATCGACGCATGGAGATTACAGATCTTTCTGGAAACCGTGTTTCGGATTCTTTTGAGACATTATTCCGGAAAGCTCTTGAAAAAACATCTGTTCCTATACCGCCAGTCATGCCACTGGGAACAGAAGGACAAGGAGAAAAACTCATTCTTTTTACTCCTTCCGGTAAACGGGAGCCTTTTAACCGTGCAGGATGTGCATGTGGTTGTATATCATTTTATGATACAAATCAGAAAATTCCTCTGGTCGGACCGGAAAAAGAGGGAATTTATGAGGAAGAAATTGAACCTGTAGACCGGAATGGAATTCGCCGTAATTTGGAGCGTTCACCCATATTCTTTGCTATCAAAGGAAATCATGTAGCATTGATTATCCCATCCTTCAGTGGCATTAGAAATTTCATTTCCTTCATGTATTGGCTCTTGCAGGACATGGCTCAAGTAACGCAACAATGCTCCATGGATTTGGTAAACATTCCATCTCAAAGTGCTATGGATAGTCTTGGTGAAAATAAAGTTAAAGGATTTTCATTCAAATCGGAAGCCTATGAATCTTATGAAGTACCCATGACAGAAGAAGAAATTCAGGCAGAAAAAGAAAAAGGTCGTAAAGGAAAAAGAAAACACGTCAAGAAGGAATTTCATCAAACAAGCATACTGAAGGGAATTCTGCAAGCCATCGGGGCGGAATCTATACTGGAAGGTTTCCAGACAGATGAAGACCTGGGAAAATTGTGCGTCGCAGTTGACTTTTCCTATCGGAGCAGAACAAATGAAGAGGGCCGTCAGGCTGTTGTGGAGATGGCTCAGCATTGCGGCGGCATTGATGGATTGGAAACAACAATCCGCTTGGATAAGGGCAGTATTAAAAACAGTGAATTAACCATTAAAGATACCGTTTCTATTCAGGCCCCCAACGGAAATCTTGTACGAACGGACGCATTGCTTCAGTTGTCAAATTGGTTGAAATCACAGTTGGAATCTGGTAACATACCTGCGTAAAATGCCTGCTTTGCGTAAATACTTTAGAGAGGGTAAATATCGGCATGTTGAAGCCGTTATTCTCTTTACTGTAATGACAGTTATTGCTTGTTGGTTATGGGAGTGGCATTCAGACAGCCTTCTATCAATCCTTCAAACATTCTTCAAAATTGGAGCAACAGTAATTATGGCATTGGGTGTTGTTGCCTATAACCTTCGTTGCAAGGTTTTAGACTATGCAATAAAAATGATATCAGTTTCGTGTAATTATCAGGCTATATCCATCCGTTCTAAACGTTGCAGCAAAAGATTGACTAATATAATTGTATTAAGTTTTTTTACATCCATTTGCTCACTAATCTCTGCAACAATTCCTGAAAAATCAAGTTATGCAATCTACTTATATACAATTACAGGATTTTTATTTATCTATTGTTTAACATTATACGTGCATGTTTTATTTTGTTTTGAAGAATTGGAAGAGATTGTTTTGGATCATGAACTTCGAATTCGTAAAAAAAATGAACAGGACCGCATGAAAGAATTCTTTGAAAAAGAACATGAACGGTATCCTGATAATTAACTTGACACCGTAAGTATACCCATTTGTTTCTTCTCTATTCTATTATAACTCCATTCAGGAGTTGCCCCTATCGGGGCAGCTCCTTTTTTTGTTGAATGCATCACCTCTTGTTTTCCCTTTTCCGGTATGATAATTCTGGGGAATGCACTTAAAAAGTGACATCAAGAAATGGCTCAAGGAAAATGGAAAAGACTGTGACTGGTTGGCCGAACAATGCGGAGTCAGCATTCACACGGTCTATGGCTGGATGTCGTCACGTCGTTCTATCCCTGCCAAATCACGAGTACGTATTGGAGAACTGATGGGGGAGGTGAAACAACCCCTGGGAGTAATTCGAGGAGTGCAGGCGGGAAGTTTTGAAGCCCTGCAACTGGAAAACACCATCCTCCGGGCGTGGATTGCGTTGCACCTGAAACCTGGTGAAGTGGTAGATATTGATAAATGGGTAAGAAAGAAGATGGAAGAATCGTAGAACACTTCGCCCCTTGGCTTCCGGGCCAGGGGCTTTTTTATTAAATAAGTTTCTACCTAATGAGATCAAAATTATCTAGGTAATAGGTTGCGTCTTCTTCTTTATCTCGGTTATAGATAAACAATCCTCTATTGTCTTGCTTGACCTTGATTGTCATTCCGGCGTTTGATGTGCTAATGCATCCTCCGTGTTGCATTCTGTTAATATCTCCATTTTGCAAAATGAGGAAACGATTAGTCATATGCCCATCGCATGAATAGCGGAATACAATCACATAGAATATATTAGCGGTAGAGCTGTTGATAAAATTGTTCGGTTTAATGAAAACAGAAAGCTTGTTTTCTTTGAAAAAAGAAGTTTTAACCTGAATAAAGAAAAATTTGTCTCCTTTTGACGCTGTAATATCAACTCCTTCATCAGCAGACATAATGCTGGCATTATAGCCACGGAATAATAATTCACTCACTACAGCAAATTCACCACCTTTACCGCAAAAGATCTTGTCACAGGAAGAATTGGAAAAGACAAGAGGTAGTTCATCTCCTCCGGATTTTGGTTTCTTTTTACGGTCAGGCTCTGTTCTGATAATTCGAGTACCTTTTGGCTCCGGCTTGATCTTATAGAGTCCCTTTCTGGATCTCTTCGTCTTTGGATTGATAACCTTTGCATAAATCGGTGTCTTGCTTTTGACATTGGCTGCCAAAAAAGAATTGACCTTCTTCTTCATGTCCTCAACAGATGCCCCCTGAAATTCAGCGATATGCTGAACAATATGCTCCGCTATATCGTTTACGTGGGCTTCTTTCTTACCTAATGCCTTGAAAGACATTGAAACAGCTTCTTTAATATCTATGTTTCTCTTTATATTTATCGGTTCTTTCCAAGTCAATAAATTCCTTTCAGAAGGTTTCGTGGCTCTTTTCAAGAATTTAGCTCTATTATTTCCCTACTTCTGAATCTTGAGTTGTATCTGCTTCTTGAAAAAGCTCTTAGCAAAAACCTCGGCTCCGTTATTGTGCCAGTCTTCTGCGTTGATCGCGTTCATCTTCTTTTCTACCTCCACAACACATGCATTCCTCCTCTGAAAATCCTTCCAGATTTGGTCTGCTGTGACAACATCTGTCCCCCACAAATTGTTGGCGTTCTTGTAAATTTGATGCCCTATATCTCTGTCGCCGTCACCGATTGTCTCCATTAGACGATTCCCAAGCATGTAGGCCCGGTCATGTTCGTCAGCCAGATCAAGTCGGTTCAGAATGTCTTGGCCCCAACGTACGCGGAATCTCTCTTTTGCCCCTTCATCTCCGGAAGCAAACAGCACAAGATCCATCAAGATCATCTCCTTGGTATTCGATCCTTTCCTTGTTCTGTAACATTCCATCTTCTCCTCCTGCTTTGCCCTCTCCTTATCCTGTTGCATTCGCTCATTGGTAGCCTCCTTCTCAAGTCTTTCATTATCTTTATGTTTGACGATAGAAAAAGCGGCGGAAGCAATCACTAAAAGCACAAATAGGACTTTAACCGGTTCCTTCACCTTCTTCCATATAATGGACCATGACACCATGATGGACAAAAAAAGAACGATAGTTCCGGCATTCACCCACATCCAGACCTCCTTCTCCAAATGCACCCGGAAGACGGGATTGTAAAGCAGAGCAATAGAGGCAGCGGATACGCTTCCAAAGCACACTCCTTTTTTCTGTTCTTGGATAAATACAAATATGGCGTAAGCACACACAGCCAACCGCAGGAACATATAATAGCCGTAGGGCATCGGCAACAATGCCAGCCCCAGGAGAATACAAACGGCAATCAGTAAACCTTTCATTTCTCCAAGGTATTCCTATATCCTCAAAAATTCAAGTCCTCAAGTATTTGACAACCAGTCGGACGAATATGAAGCCAAGTACTAGATAGAAAAAATCACGCAAGACAATAAAAATATTCCTTGAAATCAAGGATGATGCCACAATATATAGTATATTCCAAAAATAATTGTGCAATATTTCCTTGAGGTTGTACCCTTTTTCATTTAGTTTTCCATTCGTTGTCACCACCTTGTAAAGGTATGTGACACCTCCCTTACCGTATTCGGCAATGGTTGTCGGAACTTTGGACACATAAACATCTTTGACGAGATGGTTCAAAGGCAATGAGGCGCGGTAAGCACTCCTATAGCTAAAAACAAAACCTATGGAAAATGGTATTGAAACTACCATTTGGCTACTTCAGGGATTTCTCCTTATCCTGAAGATATTCAAATGATGTAATACACGCCGTCCGTCTGTACGACTTATCCCCTATAACGTATCAGGCGGGCGGCGTCAATATAAAGACAATGCTTGACTCATTTTTGTTCACTAGTTAACATGATGCCTGTCATCTTCCATAGATGATGTTTTTAGCAAACTCCCAAGCTCATAATCACCTGTATCTGATTACAAGCTTCACCCCTCCCGGTGCGTCAACACTGTGGAGGGGGTCTTGTTATTTTAACTCCGCCAACTTAAACCCCAGTTTGGACAAATTCGCCACCCCAGCCACGGACAAGAGCCAGGACGCCACGGAATCAGCCGCTTTGCTGCGGCTCCCGGCGCCGGCTCCGGCAAAATAGGCCGCCGCCTTGGCATCCAGCAGAATCAATTCCGCCCAATCGGCAAACGTCATCTCCTTCTCCCCAGTGACGGCTTTCCACGTATTTTTGGCCGCCCGGTAAATCGCGGAATAATCAATCACTCCGGACGCGGTGCCTGCGTAAATACGCTGGCCAGTCGCCTGCTTGTAGCCAAACTCCACCGCCGCACCCAACATCGGCACGCCGCCAATCATGGCAACAGGAGCTCCCAGCATGGAGCCGAACCATCCGCCGTTCTTCTCCCACTCGTCCTCGTCATCCAGCAGGGCGTGCCACAGGGCAATCACCGTCTGTTCGGCAACGGACATCACCCCATATAAAGCAAGAGCCTGCCCCCAATTCCCGGCACTCACATGGGACACGATCATCCCGATCTTATTCAGCACCTCGGAACTCATGAAACAGGCCATCTTCGCAAACAGGCTCGTGGATGTCCCCAGCATGCTCTTCTGGCTCTGCGTCAGCGGCTGGGCCACCAGCTCCAGCGCCCGGGTCACGCTCTGCATGCACAGGGCGTGCATCTCATCCTCCGTCATCGGGGCGCCGGCCCTTCTGCCTGCCTCTTCCAGCTCGGCCCACTTCGCGTTATACAGGGCGGTCATGGACACGGCATTGCTCCACACGTCCATCTTCTCAATAGCCCTCATGCCGGCCATGGAAAACCTGATCGCTCCGTTGTAATTCTGATCGGAAGCATACCCCATCAACTGACTCACCATCTCCGCCTGCGCGTCATTGGTCCTCGCCCGGAAAGCCTCCGTCTTCATCATCTCAAACACCCCCATGCGTCCGGTCATGGACATCGTCTGCCCCAGGTGCAGCAGAAAACTCCCCATGCCCACCTCCCCGGCAAACATCCCGTGCATCAGGCCGCTGGTCTGCTTGAGCATCGTCAGAACGTTCCAGGCCAACAGGGCCACCGCCTTGGCGCTCTGGAAGCGGCTTGTCGCCTGGGCTCCGGCCAGCAGGGCGCCCCCCTCCATCACTCCGGCCCCGTCGATCACATCCAGCCAGTGCCGCAGGGAATCAATCCCGTGGCGCCCCATGTGTTCCTTCAGAGACGCTGCCGCCTCCTTGTCCGCCAGGATGCCGCGCCAGCGGGCAGTAATATCCGCCGTGCAAATATAATTCTCCACCTCGGCGCTCGCCGCCTGGAACACGGCCTCGCAATCCATATTCCAGGCCAGGTGCAGGTTATGCTTCCGCCTGGGAATCAGCATCCCGTACTTCGCTCCGCCAGCCACGGCATTCGTCTGCTCCCCGAAGGACGCCTTCGTATCAAGCTTGTGGTCCGCCCGGAACACGGCCCGGAAATAATTCTCCACCGCGGGGAAGGGAACCCCCTCCCTATCCTCATACACACGGGCCAGCAGCTTTCCCTGCCGGTTCATCAGCTCCCGCAGTCCGTAACCGAACGCCAGACCTTCGGCGCCCACAAACTCACGCAGGCGGGCAACCTCCGCTTCTCCAATCCCCTCATTCCGCATCGTCTCCACATACTCGGCCTGCTCGTAAAGCAAAACGGCATACATCGCCTGCGCGCGGGAAACCTTCAACGTCTCTCCCTTCCTGCCCGGGCGCACCACCTCCGCCTTCGCCGTAATATTCTTCCTCCTCCTGGCCCGTCCGTCTCCGGCCTTCACCAGTTCATCCAGCTCGGCAAGCTGCCGGCGCATCTCCGGAATAAGAGCTTCCGGCACGGACGCCTTATCGTCGGAAAACCCCCGGTCATGATACTCCTTCCTGATCGCCTTGCGGCGTTCCTCCCTCTCCTCAAAAGACAACCCCACCCACTCGCGGGCCTCGGCAATCCTCACCGTGCGTTCCACCTTCACCAGAGGATTCAGCACCACTCCGGAATCCCCGGTCTTCTTGAAATCGGAAAGAACCCTTGCCACATCTTTGGTGCGCTGAACGCCAAAACACCGCTTGACTAAAGCCGTCACCTCCCGGTCCCGCGCGTGCTTCATATTCCTCAACGCCACATTCGCCTCGGCAATCGCAGTAACCTCGGCATGAGCCAGACCGCGCAGGGCGGGAATCTTCTTCCATCCATTCAACAGCTGGGAATAAGACTGCAAGCCGTACTTCAGGTATTTGGCCGCCTTCGTTCTCGTAGATGCCTTCGCATCCTCTTCCGCGTCACGTCCTCCCTGGGGCGTTGCCTGCCCAAGCCCTTCCACAATCTTCTCGGCCTTGAACTTCGTCCGGCGCCTCTCCTCATCCAGCCTGGCAGACCAGGCCGTCCGTCCTGTCGTGATAAACTGGGCAAGGGCACGCATGCAGGCGCGCGTCTGTTCCAGTCCCATCCCGGCCAGATGCCCGAACGTGTGCCAATCCTTCAATTCCAGCTCGGCTGCATCCCGTTCCTCGTCGGTGGACTGGTTGCTGGAAAGCACGCCCTCCAGTTCCAGCATCCGCTTCTCCTTCGCCTCCTGGTCCGCATTCATCATGGCGACAATCCCGTGCAGATGCCTGTAGTCCTCCGCGCTCAACTTGCCCTTGTTAAACTTCCCGCTGGCCTTCTTCGTCGGCTGCACGGCCTTGATGCGGGCAACCATCTCCGCCCTCATCTGGTCGACGGCATACCGGTCCGCCTGTTCCAGCGTGCGGGCCAGCAGCTTGTCAATCACGGCATCCATGCGCTCGCTGGTATTGTCCATCAGCGTCTCCTTCTTCAGCTCATCGGAAAGCTATGCCTGACCGTCCTCCAGACGGGTGGCGAGATTCTCGGCAGCCCTCATGTAAGGGTAAAGGCCAAACCTGTACCCCTCCGGCAGCGTCTTGTAAATGGAAGCCACCACGGCCATGACCCTTCCGAACGCCTCCGCGCCGTCTCCCTGCTTCACATCGTTGGCCGCGCAAACCCGGCGCCATGTCTCCAACGCTTTTGCCGTCTGGCTGCGCAGCACCTCCAAACGGTTCTTCTGCGCCTCCCGCTCCAGCGTCACCCAGATACTTTCTCTTGTAGCAAGGGAAAAACTCGCCGTCGGATCCACATAATCCGCCCACGCTCCCCCGGTGGACTCATCCGCAAACGCCGTAATCTTAATATATTTCTCATTAAAAATCACGTAATTATACGTCTGCTCTTCCTCCGCTTTCCCGCGGGTATAGCCGTCTGCGTACCTGATGCCCTTAATATCGCTGGACAGCAGAGACACGCTGGCAGCCTTCTGTGCCTCCTGTCTCGTGCCATCTTCTCCATCCCAAAAAGCATCAAACAACTCCTGATAAACGTCTTTGCCGCTCACGTTTTCGCCGCGGTCATCCGCCCGTCTTTCGGCACGTTCCAAAGCATACCGCACCTCTTCCACCGGAGAATCCTGCAACAAGGCAAGAACCGTCTCGTCCACGTAATCCCAGCCCATCAACTCGGAATCATCCACATTCAGCTCCACGCGGTAATTGGAAGGCATGCCCGGCCTGACCTCTATCTCGTCCAGAAGATCAATCAGGGAACGGTAAACGCCGTGCAGCTGGACCATCTTCTCCAGCGTCTGGTGGTACGTCCTCCCGTATTCCATGGAATGTTGAATGTCCTCGCGCAACTCTTTCTTAATCGCTTCTACCTTTTCCTCATCCCCTCTGGCGTCAGACAAATCACCGAGAACAGTCCAGATCATATCACTCGCATCTTCCTTCACCTCCGGCAGGGCATCCTTCGGCAACAACCTGTCAACCAGGGCTTGATGCATCACCTCCATATCGGAAGTCTCCACATCGCCGAACTTCCATGTCGCCTTATCCTGCGCGAACTGGTTCATATAATCCCGGTTCACCTTCTCTGACTCCGCAAAATACAACCCCCAGCCATACGCCTGCGCACCCTCTCCCTTGCCCATGAAATCCGTAGAAAACTTCCGGAAACTGTAAGGACTTGCATGCAGGGCGGAAATGGAAAACGTCACCCCCGGTTCCGTGATGACAGCGTTGCCCGCCTCAAAATGCCCGTCCCGGAACAGGCCCTGTTCCTGTGCCGAGGCAATGGAAAACGTAATATCCGGGTTCTCGCCGTCAAACGTACCCCGGTTGTCGGTGGCGGACTTGATCTGATTCGGCTCAAAGGCAATGTACTCCGTCCATTTACCCAGTACAGCAATGAGTCCATCATGTCCTCTTTCTTGAGCACTATCGGCTATCTGGGCCGCTCCTGTCGCATACGGCCGGAATATTCCAAACCTGTCATCTTCATGAAAATTCCCATCCCAAATATTTAGGGTCTTATATACTTGACTTCGGTTTCTCCGTATGCTATTAATTAGCCATACTAAGGAGGCACCCATGAACGACCGCTTAACTATTTCGCTGTTTGAGCTTTTTGAAAAATTCCCTGATGAAGAATCGGCTAAAAAGTATTTGGAGGGGAAACGGTGGAGTGATAAGGTAGTTTGCCCGTTCTGCGGGAAAAGCGAAAAACAGTATAGAGTAAAGAGGAACGGGGTTGAGGGGTATTTTGAATGTGGAGAGTGCGGGAAAGTTTATACTGTTAGAACTGGAACTATCTTTGAAAGAAGCCATGTTCCACTTCATAAGTGGATATTTGCTTTCTATCTAGTAGTGACTTCCAGAAAGGGTATTAGCTCCATGCAACTTTCCAAGGAAATTGGGGTTACGCAAAAAACGGCGTGGTTCATGCTTCAAAGGATTAGGGAAGCATGCAATTCCAACCATGATGACGATGACAATAACGGCTTTCTATCTGGAATTGTTGAAGCTGATGGGGTGTATATTGGAGGCAAGGAATCCAATAAGCACGAATCTCAGAAATTGAAGGCTGGGCGCGGAATTGTTGGAAAGACAGCGGTTTTAGGAATGAGAGCCAGAGCAGGAAAGGTTTTAGCAAGGGTTATTCCCGACACTTCAAGAGATACAGTTCACCAAGTTTTGAATAAGTATTTGAGCCGGGATTCCGTTCTGGTTACTGATGAACATGCTTCTTACAAAGAATCACAGTTCAATCATCAGGTGGTGAATCATAGTGCCAAGCAGTATGTTGACGGAATGGCCCATACTAACGGCATCGAGAGCGTATGGGCGGTTTTGAAGAGAGGATTCTATGGAATCTACCATTCATTCAGCACAAAACATTTACAGAGATATGTAGATGAATTTGCGTATCGGTTGAATGAGGGGAATGTGAAAATCCATACGTGGGTGAGATTGGATGCTCTTATGGCTAAAGCATTTTCGACGAGAATCACTTACGCCGAATTGAAGAATTAACCGCCACCCCGCGAACAAGGCGACGGCCTAAGTCATGCAAATCAAAGAATCGCCCCCTTCCCCGAAAGGAAGGAGGTCAGTTAATTCACCGCCGAAAGTTAGAATGACCAGCTAAAGCCAACTGTGATAAAGTGGTATGGGTCAACATCTGACCAGTATTTCGTTATTTCATATCCAATAACGATGTCTGTTTTTTCTGCAACAGCAAATTTGAAACCGATTAATGCCGAGTAAGTTCCACTAGAATCAGACTCAGATACTTTTCCTCCACCTCCAGAGAGTTCCTGTTTATAATAATGAAGGCCTATTTTGCCGCCTAAATAGAAAGTGGCAGAATCAGATAAGGGGACATTGAAAGAATATCCAGCGGTAAATGGGAATACCTGTTGTTTCCATTTCAACTCCCCTTCGTAGGTTTTAGAACCTGTAAGCGCGCCGAGATTGAAAGATAATTCATGGAAAACAGAACCCGCTGGAATGTTAGCGTGAAGTCCTAATTGGGCACCGTACAGGTCTGGCATATCTATTCCATAATCATTCCCTGAATGGAATCCGTACATTCCTCTAATGCTCATTCCAAAATTGGAATCATACCGTGTTGAATATGCGGAACTATAATTCCCTCCCATTCTATAATAGTTCCAAGGGTCACTAGAGGCGGCCTGTGCGGTACATGAGAGGCCCATAAGCCCCAAACTGGTGATGATGGTTTTCGTGTTCATGATGTTTTTAGGTTTTGGATTCCTTAGAGAGGACAAAGAATTATCCTAATGAGATATAATATTGTCCAATAAAAGAGCTATTATTATCCTAATAGGATTTTGTCAACCCTAAACAGTTCGGATTCTTCCATTTGCCCTCCTGATAGGAGAAAATTGTCCGCATGGACGAGAAACGCCCGCTGGATATTCAGACTTTGGGAAGGTGGTTAGAAGAAAACAAAGTGTCTCGCACCGAACTCGCTTCCTCCCTAGGTCTAGCCAGAAGCACCATTGATAACTATTTCTCCAAGGGCAGTATTCCGAAGCACGTCCAGATTCTGATTTCCCGCTATATGAAAGGCCGGGAACCTGCTTCCAACAACGACTTTGTTTCTCAACTGAGCGTTCCTATCCCTAACAAAATTCTCAATTTGGCCGTTCGGGCGGCGGTTCAGAAGGATATGAGTGTTGAGGAATTTGTGGTGTGGGCCACAGAAGGGGCGTCTAAGAAAACCTTAGAAGAGGGAAAGTGTAAATAGATAAAAAATCTCCATAGATTAAATACTCTCAGCATGTAGGAATCCTTGCGACATTTGATGAATAAGGACTATCCTACGGAACTGGAATCTCAAATTTCTGTTCAAATGAAAAACTGAACTTTATTAGTTTTCTCTTGACAATATTGCAGAATTTATATTTTTTCATAAATAATATGAAGCATTTTATAAGACTTAGTGATGATGTGTTCGTAAATGTTAATTCTATTGCAAAAATAGAATTTTTTGAATCAAGAGACCACAACCTTACAGCAAGAATCCATTATCTTTGCTGTAAAACAAGTCATTCAGAAAATGATGAAAATGAATCTTCTTTATTTTATGAAGATTTTTTTGGAGAAGATTATGAAGCTCTCAAATCAAGGTTTTTAGCTCTTAAAGAGCCTGAATCATAATAGGCAAAATAGTTCTTAGATTTTGCGAAAATTACTCCACGGGTTAACTTGTTCCCACGTGGAACTTCAATCTCCCTCATATTTGTAGAATCAAATATTTCTATTTGGTTGCCTATCAGCAATTCGACTGATTTTTTATTTTCTATCCTGTCTACTAATTCTTCGATACTTATTTCTATATATTTTCGCATATATAAATAATTACATTCATTTGATTATTTTTTATCTGAGCTAAACATAATTCTATATTTTGCAAATACTTAAATTATGAGCATTTGACGAATTCGTCTACCTGAATTATGAGGTTATACCAAATAAATCCTTTCTAAGAAGGATACTATTCGAAGAAAATTTTTCCAAATTTAAGTATATAAGACCCAATATTTAAATAATCGCCTATCTCTTCAGCAGACTTGTAATCATTAAAAATAAAAGGATTCCTGATATTCAGAAACAGAGCCAGCTTCTTGTTCCCGTACGGAGTATTCTCCATATTGGTAAAATAAAATCCTCTGCCCCATAAACCATAATCAGTAGCAGATCCAATCTTGGCCTTGTCAAACACCGTGAAATCACCGTATGTCCCATGATACACCACCCTCGGCTCCCCATTCTCGTCAACTACCTTGCTGGCATTCTGCGGGTCATGCTCCCAGTCGCCAAACCAACTCTTAAACGCCTCCGTGCGCACGGACAACCACTGGTCTTCTGTCAGATTCGTATCCTTCCCATTCGGAGCCTTCATGAACGTGCCCGCAGCCACAGCTTCCTTCTTGATTGCCTCTTTTTCCGGAGACAGGGAAAACGTTGCCGGAACAATGGAGCCGTCGTCAAACCGGCATTCCACTTCATTCACGTTGACAACACGCGCCCCTTGTGGTAGGGAAAAACCATCTCCCCCGCCAGCGGATTGGGACGGCAGAGCGGCCTTGCTTGCCGATCCTGGACCTAGGCGCGCGGTGCCGCTATTCGTGTTTGCAGGTTGTCGCTCTGCAAGGGGGAGCTTCTTTCCCAGCGGCTTCTTGCCCTGCCGCACCGGATAAGCTGAAACAATGGAATAAAACCCCTCCTTCCTGTCCAATTGCAGCAGCATCCATGAAGAAGGCTGCCTTCCCTTGACCAGCAGCTCACGCCCGGGCGCCACCTCGTAAAGCTCGCTCACGTTCGCCAGAATGGAACTGATATAATGTTCTGGGGAACGGTCCTTCCAGAAGGAAAACCCGCGGGAAGCCAGGATATGCGTCAGGCCGTAGCCTCGGTGTTCCCCAACATCGGAACCTACCAGCAGTCTTACCGGCATGTCGGGCTGCCCCTTGCGTCGCGGAATCACAAACCAGTCAGGGCTTCCGTCTTCCCGGGTGACGAACGTATCCGGACCCAGGACAGTTCCGGAACTATCCATGGCAACCACGGAAAACGTCGCCCCGGAAACGGGCACATGCTCAAACGGATTCACCTCGCTCGTGCCGTCCCAGGCAAGGGCGCGGTCATGAAGGCGCAGCGCCGGATCATGGGACTGCCATGCCCCCTTGGCCGCTTCCAAATCACGGATGGCTGCGTTCAGGTCGGCGTCCGTCTCCAGGCGGATGCCCATCCTTCCCGCCAAATCCTTCCGCCGGCTGATGCCTCTGGACTTCTTCAGTAGGGACAGGCGTTCGGCGATCAGGGCAATCCCCCTGGCCGTAAAGCGGGCCACCTTCTCGCAATCTTCCTGCCAGGAAGTATCATTGCCGAACAAATCAAACGCCTCACCTTCCCGGGACTTCTCCGCAGCCACCCGGTCGGCCTCCTTCACATAGGCTGCCACGTAATCCCACGGCTTCCCCTTCTCGCGCAATTGCAGGGCAAGCATCTGCCCCGCCTCCGTTCCGGACATCCGGCAGATACGGTGCGCCTCATGATCCGTAATCACCCCGTTCTTCAGGCGGGTAAACACCTCATCCCCGGCCAGGGTGGCAATATCCCAGCCCATCACATTGGCGGAACCGGGGCGCAAATACCCCTGGGCCTCCATCTCGTCCCGGCCCATATTGGAATTCCTGACAAAAAAAGCCACCTCCAGAGCCGACGCCTGACCATCCAGCATATTCTGCCCGACATCGTGCATCTTCGCCCAGGTGGCGTCATGCACCTCATCTTCCTGATACACGTAAGCCGGAATAAACTCCACCCCGTCGCGCACGGCCAGATCGAACCGGTGCCGTCCGGTAATCACATGCAGGGCTCCATCCCTGCGCCGCCAGACGGAAACGGGCTGGGCGTCTTCCCGGAACCTTCCCTGAAGCTCGCGGCCCTTCACGGCTCCGCGTTCATTATGGTCTCCCTGTTTGAACTGCTCCACGTCCGGAGCCAGTGACAGGGCATCCACCCGCACCTGGGCAAACACGCAATCCGGAGCTATCCGCACAAACGCATGGTTCCGGAACTCCGCGCCGGCCTCCTCGTCGTGTTCGGCCTCTTCCCCCACCCCTTCCAGGGCGCCGTCGGCATCCTCCACCAGCGGAGCGGGGGAAACCGGATTCCCGGCAACGGGGGGCGCTCCTTCCTCATCCTCCGCGGCATCCATCCGCGCCATGGACTCTTCCAGAGCCTCCAATTCCCCCAGCGTCAGGGTGGCATCCCCCGGAGCCCTCCGGGAAGCAAGGTCTGCATGAACCATCTCCACATCCATCTTCTGGGCGGCATCCATCCGCGCCTGGCGGAAAACGTTCTCCGTACTCACGCCAACGGCTTGCAGCGCGTCTGCCAGGCCGCCATGCTCCTTCATGAATTGCCTTCCCTCTTCCGTGGCGGCAAACTCGTTCCATTGCTCGCCCATGCGCATGATGCGGGCGGAATCCTCCAGATTCTTCAAGGCAAACTCCGCAGTATCTTTCACCCACTGGGGCACGGGCAAATTCTCAATATCCGCCAGGGAGGAAGACAGGGACAGGTTGGAAAAACTCTCCACAACATCCTCGGCATGTTTCGCCGGGCCTTCATACGTCCCCAGGTTCATGCCATATCTTCCCAGCACGGCGTCCGCCGCCTGCAAATGCTCCCACAAATCCTGCCAGTCCTTTCCGGTCAGGTTCATGTAATGGACCAGGGCAGACTCCTGCACATCCTCCATCACATTGGCCGTCGTGGCATGGCCCCCGGCGTAAAGCAGCAGGGAACTCCCCGGATCGGCCGCCATCGTGAACCGGTGGACGGAACTGGCCGCCGCCGTGCCGCTCCTGATCTCCTTGGCCCTCCTCCTCGTAATCTCCCCGGACCGCTCCGCATGATCAAGCCGCCTCTCAAAAGCCGCCGCCAAATCGGCAATGGAACCAAGCTGCACCTTCGCCATCACTTCGGCATCCGTCCTTCTTCCGGCCTCCTGGACGGACACGCCCTCTTCACGGACAATCGCGTCAATCCGCGCCTGGGCTCGGGCGGCCACATCCATGAACCCAGGAACGGTCATCCCGCCTGTTTCAGCGGCAGCCTTCCGGTACTCCGCCGGAGCTTCCTCGGACAACATATCCAGCGTTTCAATAAAATCCATCTTCCCAGCCTCGGAAACGGCGGCATTACCCAGCACGGCATCCTGCATCACGCGCACCCCATTCAAATAAGCCCCCTGCAGCACTACCTGAACCAGGGCGTCCGTCTGCTCCTCGCTCATCTCCATGGTTCTGTCTTCCTCCAGCCGTACGCCGTTGACTTCGGCGCCTTCCCGCAGGCTCACTTCGTACCTGTCTGTTCCTTCCAATTTGCGGATGCTGCCGATATTGGCCCTCTCCAGCACCCTGTCCAGAGCTCCGGACATCTGGTACAGCCGGGCTTCCTGCCGTTCCGCCAGCTCGGCGCCGGCCTCTCGCGCCCGTTCGGCGGCTCCTTCGGGATCCTTTAAAATATCGGTCTCGAAATAACGCTGGGCCAGGGCGGCCCTGTGCTCCATGGTCGAGAAAGAAGCCATTTCCTCGGAGTGCTTCTTCGTATAGCCCGCCAGCTGGGACCGTTGGGCATCCATCACAAATGCCGCCACCTCCTGCTTCATCCTGGGGGCGTGGCCGGCGGCCATGGCCGCCACGAACAAGGCGCACCCGCCGGACTGCTCCACATCCCCCATAGCCTGAAGCACGGGCCCCACCACCTCGAAATCCTTCGGCTTCACCTCCGCGCCCACCAGGCCGGAAAGCTTGCGTGCCGTCCACTCGAACACCTCCCCGGCCAGCGGTTCCGCCGCCATCTCTTCCACGTAGGCAAACGCCGGGGTGGAAAGCATCTTGCCGGTTCTCGTCCCGGCAAAAAACGTGCGTCCCGGCACTTTCGCGGCCAGCCTCGCCAGAGCGCCGGTTCCTGTTTTGGTCATCAGCTTGTTGATGGCCCCCATGCGCCCGAACACGGAAAACACCCCGAACCCTTTTTCCTCCACCGTATTCCGCAGTCCGTTGATCGTCACGTCTACCAGGGAATCCCCGTTGCGGGAGGCGGCGTTACCTGCGTGCCCCATATCCCCGGCCATGGCCAGGGCCCACCCTCCGGGGGCCATGTAGGAAAGGCTCTGCCCGGTAATATTGCCGAACCCGTTAATCGCCTTGACGTACCAGGACGCGTCGGGACTCGTGCCCCGCATCCGCTGTCCGAACTCGTGCATCACATCCTGCATCGTATTCAGCGCCTCGCGCCTTTGCTCGTAACGGTTGAAGAGCTGTCTTTGTCCGTCAAACGTCCCCTTCGCCCCCTGCAAGGGAGCAATATTATTGGAATACCACTCTTCCATTCCGCTCATGCCGGGAATATTCCTCACCGCCTGAACCGCCTTCACCCCCATACTCTCTACGCCGCGCACCGTATCGGCAAAACTCCCGTACAAATTGCGCCAGAAAGCAATGGAATCCGTCTGGCTCTCCTGAACCTTCCGGTCAACCGCGGTCATCAGCAGCCTCAACGCCTGCTGGTCCAGCACCTCATTCCCGTTGACATTCACCGTGAGCAGATCGGCCATGTCCAGAGCGTCGGAACGCCAGACATCCTCAAACCCGCGCCTCTCGGCAAAAGCATACGCCCGCCGCGCCCTCATGATGGAATCGGCAACCTCCTGCGGCCTCTCGGCATACTTCAGCAAATCGGCAGGACATGCGTCCCAGGATCCTTCCTTCCCGGCTACGCAATCCACCATCCGGCGGGAAATCTCCTCCTGTTCAGCTTGAATCCTCTTCAGATTTTCATTATAGGCGTCCAGAGTCTTTTGATGCCTCCTCTGAAAATCCTTCCAGATTTGGTCTGCTGTGACAACATCTGTCCCCCACAAATTGTTGGCGTTCTTGTAAATTTGATGCCCTATATCTCTGTCGCCGTCACCGATTGTCTCCATTAGACGATTTCCAAGCATGTAGGCCCGGTCATGTTCGTCAGCCAGATCAAGTCGGTTCAGAGTGTCTTGGCCCCAGAGTTCCGCGGCTTTCTTCCTTCCCTCTTCATCCATGGCCCCGGCCCGCAACACATCCATCAGCCGGGCCTGCTTATCCATCCTGCGCCTCTCCTCTCGCTCTGCCGCGCCGTACATCATCATCCTCCCCTGGTCATGCAGGGATTCAGGATCCTCCAACTGCGGACGGAACTCCGTTTCGGAGGGAGTTGCCGGAGCGGGAAAAGGGGAAGGAATGGTTTCCATCACGTCGCTTCCATTCAAAAGATTGATGTCAGCCGATGCTTGTTCCTGCCCCGTTCCTAGCGTGATCTCCGGCAGAGGCTGGGATGAAAAAGAGAGATCCAGAGGCATATTCGCAGCATCGGACCCGTTAAAGGAAAAATCGTCGCTCATGGTGAAAAATATTTATAATGTGTTCAATATTAAAATGATTTGTAATACTTGCTTACGCCGCTGACCCAATGCTTATTCAATCCGCGCGGGTCATTCCCGGCTCCTGCCGGAGCGTACTTTCCGCCAATGGCGGCAATCGTCGTCAACCCCTGGTCCAGATAATGTTTCCTCAACAGGCGGGCAGCATAATCAATGCTCTCTTCCACAGAGGAAAAAGCGCGCGGGCCTCCTCCATTCGGGCTGATGCCCATGGCGTTATTCTTCCGCAGGAAAGCGGCGCTCGTCCCCCTGCCGGTCTCGTGCATGGCAATAGCCATCAACAACTTCGGATCCACACCGTACTTCCTTCCCGCATCATAAAAAGCCTGGCTGTACTGCCCCAGTCCCCCCAGCTTGGCGGAAGGCACCCTGGACTCTCCGGCATCCTGCTTCCAATCCTGGCTCCCCGGATATTCTCGCTTGAAAAACGCCCTCATTTCCGGACTGGCAGGCGAAATCGTCACATTCGTATCCATCTTGGAAGAAAACGTCATCCGCAGCTTGCTGGCGCCGAACAGGGTAAGCTGGGGAGAACTCCCCCTGGTGTAGCCCACCACGGGCAGGGGCTTCCCGCGGCGGGAAGAAGAGGAAGAGGGAACCAGGGCGGCCAGTCCGGACACGTCGTCGCCAAACCGCTGCCTCATGCTTTCAGGAAGGAGAATACCGGCGGGGGCATTTGTATTCACAGTATCCACGGAAACCGTGGCGGGGAATATAATAGGCTTCCTAAACGATTCCTTTTGCTGTAGAGCCTGTTTCTCGGCTTCAGACAACTTCTTGGGGCCTGCGTTAAATCGCTCTTTGTCCCAGTCTCTCCATTTTTCGCTGGCATTTTGCTGGTATTCATCCATCAATCTCCCGCGGCTCGGAACAACCAAATCATTGCGACCTGTTACCCTTCTTAAAATAGTCTGAAGCTTATCCTCCTGCAAAACATAGGAAGGCTCCTTCCCGTCTCCATGCACCTCTCCCTCAAACCAGGCTTCAAACTCATCACGAACGGCAATCTCGGTCTTGGCGGCAAGATTCTTTTGCAGGTTCTCAATCTTCTCCTTCTTGTACTTCTTTGTCCATGTGCCTTCACTGTCCTTTGGCATGTCGGACCCTTTGGCGGAATCAGCATAAAGTTGATAGGCACTCTTCGCCTCGGCATCAAGAATGCCAATGACGTTATTATAATCCGCCTGACGGTACAACGGAGCCCCCTCCATTTCCTTCATTCGCTCGGAAACATTCAACATTTTGTACTTATCTTTGCGATTGGCCCACTTATCCATACGGTTCAAGATATCTTTCTGGAACTCGGATGACTTCCCGTAACGCTTGCACAGACGGATCACATTTTCCTTCTTACTCGCCAAATCGGATCCTTCTTCTCCAGCCCTCACCATATCCGCAACCCGGTAAATGAAAGAATCAATCTGCGGAGCGCATGCGCTGTAATCCCCGTCTCGCTCATAAACCGCATGAAACCCCAATTCTTCCTGATAGAGGGGACCGGACAACAAAGCATTCGTCACGGCCTGCTTGTCATTCTTTGATTTAGGACGGGAAGCTATCTGCTCAATCAACTCCGTAAGCCTGCTGTCATCCCGGCGGCTTAGAGACCGCATCATCTCATCCTGCTCGGCAGCGGAAAAAAGCCCGTCCAACTCCCCGCGGTTAATCTTCTCGGCGGCAAGATCCGGGTTGGTTGCGGCCAGGTTCTCAAAATGATGGAGTTCGGCCTTCTTCCTCCCTCTCAATAAACGAAGCTCTCCTTCATCATGTGAAATCGTGCCGGAAGCTACGGCATCATCAATAGACCTCTCATAACCGCCCCAATCCTGCTTCTCCTCGGCCAGCTTCAAACTCGTATCGAAAGCCTGTCTGGCAACGCCCAGCTGATGCTTGGCAGCCAAGCCCCAATAACGTTCCGGCAGGCTTGACCGCACGGAAGCCCTGACAGCCTCCGCCTTCATGGCACTCTCCGGGTGGAAAAAACTGCCTCCCAGCGCTTCAATCTTCTGGCCGAACTCGTAAGCCAAATCGTCCAGCTTGCCCTTCCGGATAGAACCGTCCTTCTCAAAAACGCTCTCCTTCGTGCCTGGCGCGAAAGCCAGCATCCTGGAAAACTTCGCGTCGGACTCGTCCCGGATGCGGCGCAACTCCACCTCCTGACGCTGCATCTCCCCGAAATCGGAAATCTTGGCAAACGCCTCCGCGCTCCCCTGAACAGCCTCTTCGGCCTTCTGGACGGACGCGCCCAACACCTGCCCATGATCGCCATTGGCGGCCCGTGCCGCGACACCGGGATCAACCTTGGCCGTCTGCAGGGACGGCCCGCCGTATAAAGAAAACTCTCTCATCGTGACGAAAAACTGATAAGTTGATCAATGGAAAAAACATGCACCTTCGGCCCGCGCAAAAACCGTTGCCAGGCCACATGCGTAAAACCTCTGCGGGAAAACTGCCGGGCCAGTCGGGCCAGCTCACGCGGCTTCCCGGCCGCCCACCATACAAACAAGCACCTCTCCGGAAGAACCGGCATATCCACAGGAGGAAAACACATCTCCCCCAGCCTCTCGGCAGGCAAAGCGAGGCACACCTCATCCGGGGAAACAAACGCCAGCCCCAGGGACGCGCAATCCTTCACATCAGACCACAAATCCCGTCCCACCTCCGCATAAGCGCTCACGGTCGCATCAAACGCATTCATCGCCACACGCTCCTGTAAGGATTCCACTTCTGGCCGCCCAGGTAATCGTAAAAAGAAAACCCGCTCTTCTCCGGACTCGCCGCCCAGGCCCCCAGCGTCATCATCCCCTGGCGGGGATCCGCCGTAGACCCGGGAAACACGCTCCCGGCCAAACCGCCCAGATTATAACCGGCAAAAGCCCCCTGGGCGGCCGTCGTCGAACCGAAAGCCCCCATTCCGGCGCCAATGCCGCCGACTAAAGCCCCGCCAAGCTGAAGCCCTGTGGACACCAGGGCCCCGGAAGCGGCGGACTTATAAGCCGCCGCCTGATTCTGCGCGCTCACCAATGCGGCATCCCCCTCCCAGCGTTGCATTGCCGCCTCATGGCGCTTGCTCTGGTCACTAATCGCCGCGCCCAGGGACAAATCGGAAATCTGCTTCTCCAGCACTTCGGCCGTGGCAAGCTCCGCCTGGCTGCCGGATCCCTCGGAAGTAACCCCGGAAGCGCCTCGCCCAGCCCGCACGGAAGCCGTGGCGGCCGTCTGATTACGCCTGGCTGTCGCCATATTCTCGGCGGCAAGACGCAAAGCGGAAGCGGACTCCGCCTCGGTATTGGCCGCATTCACATACGCGGCATCCCGCGCCGCCTGTCCCTGTGCCAGCGCGCTCTTCGCGTTGGCCCTGTTCGTCACATAAGAACCGATACTGCCCATAACCCTACAAAATGGAACGATCTAAAATATCCTTCAACGGATGCTGGTCATTGCTCCCGCGCTGGCTCACATCGTGATACAGGGCGTCGGAAGCGTAACGTCTGTACAACTCCAAAAACACGCTCACATTCTGCGGCTTGCCCGTCACCGTGGCTGCTACCTTGGAAGCCAGCAAACACTTCACGGCCTCCACAAACAAAGGCTCATGATCCGGCAGCATCTCCGCCAAAGCCACATCATTGGACAAAAACCGCACCTGCAGGAGGGAAGGGGCTTCCTCGCAAACCACCTCGCGGCCGGCCATGCGCCAGCGCCCGGCCTCCACCTTCAACAACTTCAAGCAATCCTCCGGAAGCGGAAACCGGCCGTTCCCCTCCGGGCACTCCAGCACGGCTTCTTTCGTAGCAAACGACCACGGGCCATAGGAAACGGCCTCCAGCATCACGGAAGGAAACCACAACTCGCAAGCCCTGGCCGCCGGGGAATCCATCACAAACTCCTGATCCCCCAGCAGGGAAAGGCACTGTGAAAAAAACGTCAGCTTGTCCATTCCTCAACAATCGCATGAGGGCGGACTTCCTTCAAGTTGGCGAGAATCAATGTTTCTATCCCGCCTTCACACTCAAATTCATAACGTATCAAATGGGGAGACTTGTCCGGCGGAATCAACTAAAAACAACTCGGACAATCCAAGCGGCCATCCATCAACTCACCTCTTTATGAAAAGAAAATATCTTGCAAATTGATAAATCCACAGATACCGTGCTGCCTCAGGAAGACAGAAAAAAAGGGAATAAAAAGCCCTTTTCTCTGTCTAACCCTGCTGAACTAACCAGTAACTACCCCTTCCCGTCAGTGAACAACGATATGGACATCCACGACGTTCTCCAAGCGATCATTGCCTGTGAGCAAATGGAGCCTGGACGCCGTACTGCACGCTCGTCACGTATCGCAAAATCTTGCTTGCCCGATAACTCTTTTGACCTGAAATGTCTGATAGAAAACGCTCAAATCTCAAAGGATTTGATCCAATCACAGCCTTCAAAGCCGTACAGACATTACTTAGCAGAATTCCTGAAATCGATGAAAGTGAGAGATTCGATATTGAATGGAATGCATTATACGAATGGGCGCAAGACAACGGGGCGCTTTACCCTGGAGACATTGGGCCATTCCTTCCACAACTAGGACATATCTTCGGTATTCCATACCTCAAAGACAATATTGTAAAATGGGGTGAGCAAGGACACGAACACGACGTATTTTTGGCTCCTCCATACTACTATAAGAAAACCAAATGGAATTGCTCTGGATATACCTTTAATTCAGAAATTAGAGACGTAACGTTGGCATCTGTTAAGGAATACCTGGCGCGTCTCGTTCTCCACAACGTTCTCTTTAATACGGGAATTGAGCTCTTGGGGATAATCGTAAAAGATAAGGACCGGGCCATACTTACTCGTCAGCGGATTGTAGACGGGGACATCCCTTCTTCCATTAAAGAAATGGACGATCTCTTCCGTCGGCAATACCCGTGTGAAAAAATAAAAGATGAAAGCAACTATCACGGCTACAAAGGTAACGTTTACAAAATAGCCGTTTTTTACATTGCGGACATGCGTCCGGATAACTGTAAAATCATCACTCGTGAAAACGGGGAGCGCCATATCATTCCCTTTGACTGTTTTATTTCCATTGATGAAGATCAGCTTCGCAAAGAAAATTAAAACCTTAGAAGATCATCCAACCTCTCAATAAAGCATTCCTTCCAGAGCGTCGGGGCGTCTGTGCGGCCTCTTCACTTTCTCCGGCACCCCGGCATGACCTGAAACCAGGCCTCGGCTCACCGCCTCGGCAAACGTCCGGGCCGCATCCGCGCCGTGGGAGCAGGCGTCATGAAGCGGCATCTCCCGCACGCACCCGTTGGCCCCCGGCGGCAAACTGCGGTAATACTCCAGGGAACCCACCCCGGAAACATACTTCTGCCCGTCAATCTCCGGGCGCCTGTTGCACCGCTCATGAAACACGCAAAAACGCAGCATATTCCGCAGCGCGTTAATCCCGGTCCAAACATCGGACGTGCGCGGCACGATCGCCGTGCGGAACCCGGCCCGCTGCAACACGGACTCAAAAGAAGTCTTGGAAAAATCCCTTCTGGCCGCATCGTGCGGCAGCAGGTGCAGGGCGACAGGCCCGAACTCCCTCTCCCTCATCCGAATCTGCCCCACGTAATAATCAACCGCCTGATTATTCCCGGCAATATAATCCAGCGCGTAATACCTGCCACCCACCACCTGCCAAAGCCAAATCGCCATAAAATCGCTTAACCCCAAATCCCAGGAAGCATAAATCGGAGCCACGTCATCCGCCTCAAACTCGGCGGCGATCCTGCCTTCGGCCCGCAGGGAAGAAATCCACCTCCCGTAAATAGCCCCCTCCACGGACGTCTGCAAAGCCTCCTCCGGCACGGTGGGAAACTCCTGCTTCACCTCCGCTCCGTTAATCCTGTACTGGGTAGCGTACCAGGCCTTCTGCCCTTCGGACAACTCAATCCCGTAACGCTTCTTCAAATCGGAAAAATACTCCCGCAAAAAATCATCCAGCCTCGGTTCCACCCCCTCCAGGCAATACTCCCGATGCTGGATCCATGAAAAAAAGAAAAACCTGAAATCCAGGCTGGAAAGAGGCTTGCCCACCATCTCCATGGCCTGCTCCATCAACTGGTAAGCCAGACCGGCCTTCCCCCCCTCGTGGGTGGACTCCATCACCACCACGCAACTCTTGCCAACGGTATTCAACGCGCCCGTGCGGATCTTCCTGGCCCGCGCCGGATCGTGCAAAGCCGTGTAGGAAAACTCGGAAATATGAAGAAACTGGAGAGTGGACCCGCGCAAATTAACCCCCACATCGACAGACCCGTTCGTGGACCAGGCCATGCGGGTGGCCCTCTTCTCCACCACAGCGCACCCCTCCTTAACCATCTTCCCCAAAGCAGCCAGCGCCCGGTCCTCCATCGTCGGACTCTCCGGCAAATAATCCAAATGCTCGTAAGCAAAAGCAATCTTGCGAAGCTTGGCCTCCCCGTCCTCCAGCGTCTTATCAATAATCCCGCAATGCTGGTTTTTTCCAAACAGGCAAAGATCCAGCATATAAACCGCGCAAAACGTAGAAATCCCCAGCTGGCGAACCTTCAAAATCGTATTGCGGAACCAAAGCCCGTGGAAAAGCTCCTCCTGGGCCCAATTCGGGCGGAAGCGCACCATCCGCCCCTCCTTATCCTCAATCCAATACAAATGATTAAGGCGCCACCACCTGTCGGCCAGCAGCTCCTTCCAATCCGGTCTCGTCTTCGCAGGCTCCGTCATTGCGTATCAACAGCTAAAAACTCAAGGGGGCGGTCACCGGAAACCCGGATGCCAAACCGCACGTCCCGCTTCCACATGGCGGACGGAAGCACCTCATGCCATCCCCGTTCCATCGTCCTGGTCTTGCTCAACCGGTCCCAGGCGCTCCCGTCATTGGACACCTCAATACCGGCCGGGGCCGTATCGGAAGCAAAAAACACACGCACAGCCGCCGCCTGTCTATCCCTGCCCAGGGACTCCGTCACATCCAGCGCATTCGTCACCACCGTGGAAGTAAAATCCCATGCGCCGGCATCCACAAACGGGCCGTCCGGATCAAACACCTCCACAAACCGCCCATCCTCACGCTCTACGGACACAAACAGCAAATCATCCCCGGATCCATTGGGCAGCACCACGGCATTGGACATCCGCCCCTCCGTCCTGTGACGGTGCCAGGCGTGAACCTGGTGCATGCTGTTATAAGTCATCAACGCCATCGTGCCGTCCGCCAGGGTCATCACCGCCCGCGGGTGGGGCTTCCTCATAAAATCCCCGGAAGTAACCCCTCCGCCGCCGGCCAGCACATGATCGGCAAACACCGTCAAATCGCGGGACACAAACCCGTCGCTCTCGTAATCATACCCGTACTGATACACCCGTCCGCCGCCCCTCTCCACATACAGCACCTTATCGGTCGCCATCAGGGCCGGCACATCGGAAGAACCCACAAACCCGTGATTATCCGCCCGCGCATTGGCGTAAGTCATCACCCCCTGGCCGCCGGACACCGCCCACTCCGCGTCCGCCGTTCCCAGCAGCAGCCGGGAACTCTGTGCCATCAGCCAGCAAATCCTGTTCTGCGTTGTGGTGCTCAACGTCAAAGCCAGCGCGGAATCATCCTGCTTCCCCACCTCGAAACTGTTGAGGTCATCCGTCTTGCTTAACCACACCGTCTGCGGCTGGGCCTGCGTAGCGGCCAACACCAGGCGCTGCTGAAACACATCCACCAGGGAAGGAAACCCGTACACCCCCCGGAACGCCGCGAAACTCCACATCAACGACTCCCCGGACGGAGGTACCCCCTCCGGAACCGCGGACACATTATCCCAAAGGGAATACTCCGCGGAAGCCGTCACCTCGGCCACCTCCGCCTCCATCCACGCCGTACAGGCCGGCACCTCCATCCGCACCCGGGAACGCAACTTCACATTACTCTCCGTCCATGCCTGCACGCTAATCAAAAACAAACCATCCTCCGGCACGATGTAAGACGCCTCTTCCATCGCGCTGAACACCTCCGCATACCTGCCGCCAGACATGCCCTTAATCGTGGAAGGCAACACAATCTCCATCCCTGACTGGACAGACCTCCATCCCTGCAGCGTCACCACCGTACCCGCCGTTAAAAAACGGCTCATGAAAATGCTGGCCTCATTCCCGTTCCCGCTCTTATTGACGGACTCCGCCGCCTGCGTCCACTCCAGGCGAACCACACTCCCGGCGCCCACATCATCCGTCGTCAGCCCCTTGGGCTTCACCGTCAGTATCCGTTCCTCCCTGAACAACGCGCACTCTCCGGAAAACCGGCTCCCGTCAATCACCAGGGCCTCCACCGCAGGCAATCCGGCATATACGCAATAATAATACGCGTCACTCTCCAAAGGCAGCGTCAACTTCAGCACGTCGCTAGTGGACAAACCCGCCGCGGACATCTCCTCCAGGACTTCCGGCTTCACCACCCCGGAAGCCACCCCGGAAAACTCCGCCTGGCACTCGGCAGCCTCCAGCGTACTGCCCTTGTCATGGACAACCTTAATCGTATAAAACCCGCTGGACGGAGCGGCGTAAACCTCCGTACTGCTCTTCCAAACCGTCGTAAACTGCGCATCTCCGGCAGACCAGGCCGTCAACCGAACCACCGCGCCCTCACCCATCCCGGACAAAGCATTCCCCGTCACATTCACGTCAAACCTCGCCCCGGCGGGCCAAAAATCCGTTCTCATGCCGCGGGCGTCCAGCGTCACGGCCCCGGACTTGCGTGGCTCCGTCCAGGCAAACCGGACCGTCTGTCCATCCTCCAGCGCGTCAGCGGGCATCCCCCTGGGCGTCACGTCAATTCCGTTGCTGCCCAGCGTCAGCACGGCGGACGCCCCCGGAACCTCCTCCTCATCCACCCACACGCGGCTTGCCTTGATGGAAGACGCCGTACAGGTCAGGAAATGCCGCAACGCCGGCGTGGCGGGAACAGAAAACCGCTGTACGGAAGCCGGACGGGCGCCGGAACGCAGCCGCAGCACCACATCCTTCTTATAAGCATCCACCACCAGCTTATTCCCGCAGCTGTCCGGGGGAAACCCCTGGCTGGGATCGGAACCGCTGGAAAGCCGGGACTCATACAACATCAGGCGCAAATAACACTCATCTTCGCTTTCGTCCCCGGTAATCTGCAAATTGGATGCCGCGTCAACCATGGAAGTGGAGGAACCGAGCAGCTGCCAATCCTCATTCGGAAAACGCCGCTCCACGGCATACGTGCCGTACCACTCCTTATTGCACCAAAACTTCCAGGTCCCCTTGCAGGTAATCGTATTGGAATGGCAAATCACGCCCTTATGAAAATGCTCCGGATAATCCGCCGGAGACGTCAGGCCGTCCACGAAATCCTCCGCCCCGTTAAAATCCCTGTCGCACGTCCACCAGGACCAGTAACTCCCCTCATTGATACACAACTTCTTGCCCGCGGCATAGGAAGAAGCCGCCGTAAACGACTTGGCAATCACCCATCCCTGGCGAATCACGGCCCCCGTGCTGAACCCGGTCTGCTGGGGCACCGTCACCTGGACGCGTATCACATCCCCCTCGTTAACCGCCGCGTCCGGATCGGACGCATGCTCCCCGAAAGACACCCTGTAACACCCCTCATCCAACGTCAGGCGCACCGGAAAGTCCCGGAACTCCTCATACCGCCAGGGGCGGGCCTTAAACTCATAGGGAGCCAGGGAAAACGCGCCCTCGTCATCCCGTCTCAGCACCATCAGCTCATGCGTGGGGCAGGCCAGAAACAGCATGCTGTTCACCTGCTTGTGGCGCAGGGCGGAAACATCCGCCGCCGTCCACACGGAAGGCAGGGAAGCAACTACATCCCCCTCAACGGACAACACGCGCAGCAGGGAAGGAGCCACCTCCACAAGAAAACGGTCATTGGTGGAATAAACATAGGGAAGAAGAATGGAACCCTCCAAAGCGGCGAACATCCTCTTCATCCCGTGCCGGCGTGAAACTCCCCCTGTCTGGGAAACATCCACATTCTCCAGCACGGACGCCCCGCGATGATAAACATCCAGATCCGGCCGCGCGGCAATCCCTGGCGAAAGCTCGCCCCCATTAAAGGAAATCCTCTTCATTTCCTTCCAATATAGGTCATGGCGTTCTGCTGGGGCAAGTTGGCGAGAATCAACGTTTCTTGCCCGAAACGGCAAAAAAAGGGCCGCCCCATGCAGAGACGGCCCTATGGACAAACCAACGGAAAAAACTACTGGATGCCGTAAGCAATAGCAAAAACAAGCTTCTTGCCGGCGGTCACTGCCGGAGTTCCGCCCACCTTCGCATAAACCATCGTCGCGGCATCCACCGGTCCCGTGGAAACCGCCTGGGAACCCTTCGCCAACTGATAAGTCCCGGCGGCGGTTACGGTCAGGGAGGCGGAAAAAGCATCCGCCGTCTCCTGCGTTCCCACGGTCAGCTGTAGCGTCCCCACGCCTTCGGAAATGACATGGGAAAGCTGGGGCAGCACGCGGGCTCCGCAGGGAACATTGCAAATGGCGATCAGGTCATCGGCCGCCAGGGAAGCGGGCATCGTGAACTCCGCCGTAGCCACATGGACCCCGGCGCCGGTATGGATGGCCGCAAGCTGCGGCACCGTCGGCAGGCCGGTCCGATCCGCAAGGGCAAGCTGTTTTTCTGCAATAACTGTTTGATACGTTGCCATAATCAATAAAATAAAATGTATTGTTATCCTAATTAAGAAAGCTGCTTGCACTTAATCTGCACAAACGCCTCTTCGCGCATACGGGTGGCTCCCATAATCGTCTTCAGGCCGATCTGGATCGTGTCCTCCTTATCGGTGCGCTTCTCCACCGTCACCTTATTCTGCTTCCAGGAGCCGAAATACAGGGAATTCTTCATCCACATCGGGCAGATGATATTCCCGTCCTCGTCAAGCGGCAAATTGGGTGCAATGATAAACTGAATGCCCATGATGGGATCCAGGGTGCCGTTCGTCTTGCGCAGGGAGGAAAAACCGAAATCCGCCTTCTGCAGACGCTCGTCATTGATCAGAGCCTCGCGCATGCGGGGAGTAATCGCGCAGCACACCTGGTCGCCGTAGGCATTGGAAGCATCATCCAGTATGCCGTTCTCCTGCAGCAGCGTAATGCCCCGGTTCAGCTTCTCAATCGTCAGCGGGCAATCCTTGGCCGTGCCGCCGGTATAATCGGCCGCCACCACATTATCCTCCAGCAGTTCCAGCTGTTCCATGCCGTCATTCCCGGCAAACGCCGTGCCGAAAATACCGCCCTTGGACGGCACATACGAACCTCCCTGCTTCTTCAGTCCGAACAAAACATCGTCCATCTTGCGGGCGGCCGCGTACTTCAGCGCGTTAATCGTCTGCGTCACGGGAGCATCCAGGCCGTGCAGGAAAATATCGTCATCCTCATCATAGCCCAAATGCTTCGAAAAACTCACCGGAAGCATCCGGCGCTTGAAATAATCAAGCTCGTCCAAAACAATATCCTGCATCCGGCCCTGCTTCTCATTCAACTCCGTGGAGCCGACAAAGCTGAACTCCTGAAGCTTGCCCGTCAAGCCGGACTTGATCACGCAGAAACGTTCCAGGCGGGACGTTGCCTGCTGAACCTGCTCCTGCCACTGGTTATCGTAAGTCTCCTGATAAAGATCGGAGATGGGTAAAGTGTAATTACTTGGCATGCTTCCATCAGGGGACAGAAACCGCACATTTGCAAGTTGCCGAGTGTCAATTCAGTTGCAGAATCTCCAATTCGGCCTCTTGTCTCTGTCATACAGGCATTACAGAAGTATTACAGATTGAAGTAAATTACTCACAAAAAAATACTTAACACCCACTCTCTCCGCCAGTTTTTCAGTAAGAGCCCCGTCGGAAGACGAGGCTCTTATTTTCGATAGGAAGGGAACAGGCGGGAATTCAGATAGGCGGCTGTTCAGTGATAGAGGGTGCGTTCTTGACCGGGGTCTTTAAGGCGGTTTCCGCCAGGATGGTTGTAACTATAATAATTTTTGTTGGTTGTTTCGGTCGGTTTACCAATGATTACATGATCCAGAAAACGAACGCCTAATAATTTGGAGCATTCCCGCACGCGTTCGGTCAGGAGGTCGTCCGTACGGCTGGGGGCTGGATTTCCACTGGGATGATTGTGGGCAAGGATGAAGCCATAGGCGTTATGAATGACAGTGGGGCGTAATATGTCACGTGGATGAGCAATGGATTCGTTCAAGGTCCCGCTGGATATTTCCACGGGTTTGATGAGGCGGCACTTGGTATCCAGCAGCAGAACGAGCACCGTCTCCTTTTCCTTCCAGCGCATGGCTGTAGTCAGATAATCATAGACATCTTCCGGTGTTTGAATGGGTTGACGTGACAGAGTTTCACGGAGAGCCCTCGCTCCCAGTTCAAAGGCAGCGCTCAGCGTAGCGGCTTTCGCCATGCCTATTCCCTTGCAAATGTTCGCTATTTCAGCAGCTTCCATATGAGCTAGGGCATCTAGAGAGCCAGCAGACTGAATCAGATCCGAGGACATGTCCAACACATTTTTCCCCTTGATCCCCATTCGGAGAAAGATAGCAAGCAGTTCCGCGTTGCTGAGGCTGTGCCTTCCTTGGCGGAGCAATTTTTCTCTGGGCAGAGACTGAGAGGGCAGTTCCTGAAGTTTGCGGTAGGTCATTTCAATAACAGAGGCGTGCGGTAGAAAGAATGGCGGAAGGCATATGTCGCAGCGTATCCCCTGCCGTCAATGTTTGCTGGGTGGCTTCTCCGGCGGAGATTGCCATTTCGGAAGCTCGGCCACACAGGTAGACGCCCAGAACGGCGGAAACCAGCAGGGATTCCCCCTGGCTTATAAAGCCTCCGCAAATACCTGCCAGCACGTCTCCCTGACCGGCAGTTGCCATGCCGGGATCCCCAGTGATGTTATAAAAAAGAGGTTTTCCCCGTTGGGTGACGATGGTGCGTGCTCCCTTGTAAACCAGGGCGGCTTCATGTTCTGCCAGAAAGCAGTCGGCAATGTCTGCCCGGATGGCATAGTTGTCTGCATCTGGCAGAAGTCTGCGAATTTCTCCATGGTGGGGAGTAGCCAGAACGTGTTCTCCCAAGTTCCACTGCATGGCCGCGGCCAGATTCAGCCCGTCCGCATCCAGAACAGTGGGGGTACCTGTTTCCAGAATGAGGCGGATGGCTTCCGCATCTTCCTCCGATACGGAACCGATACCTGGGCCAATGAGGAAAGCACTGAATGTGCGAATGGAGATATCTGCGTAACTGTCCACGGGTCTGACCATGATTTCCGGAGGCATGGATGGAGCGATTAAGGGATAGACGTTTTTGTGAACGTGCAGTGTAACCAGACCGGCTCCTGCCCGGAGAGCTGCTTCACAGCAGAGCCGGGCCGCACCCAGCATTCCTTCAGAGCCAGCTATGACGCCAATGTGCCCGCGTTTGTTCTTATAATCCGTATAGGGTCTTGCAGAGAGGAATTTGGTAAGCCGTGAGGAGGTAATAAGTTCCGTGGCGGGGAGCGCCTGTACGTGAAGACCGGGAAGGTCAATGCAGACTAAGCGTCCGGCAAACAGGGTGGCGTCATCGTCCAGCAGGCCCTGCTTAACGGCTCCTATGCACATGGTGAAATCTGCTTCCACTGCATTTTGCTGAGGCATTCCCGTATCTGGATCCACTCCGGTGGGGATATCAATAGCCACGGTACGTACAGCCCCGCAACGGTTTCTTATATAGTTCATTTCCGCGCAGAGAGCGGAGATTTCCCTGCGGAGCATTCCCTTTGCCCCTATTCCTAGCAGGCCGTCCAGCAGGATCATAGGTTTTCCCGTACGGGGAAGGGGAGGGGCCTGGTATTCCTGAGGGGGAGGAGATATTTCCGCCAACTGCCGCACGGAAAGTTCGCTCCATTCGTTGCGCGGGTAAGCGGTTCGGAAGCCTATTTCCCAGCCATGTTGTTTCAGTATGTTAAGGACGGTGAGGGCATCTCCCCCGTTATTCCCTTTGCCCACATAGGCTACGCACAATCCCGGGTCAGGGAAGAACTGCATGAGAGATTCCGCAATACCGGAAGAGGCCAGTTTCATCAGGGTTCTGGCTGGTGTTCCGCTAACGATGAGCTCGCGTTCCGCGATCTGCATATTTTCCGTGGAGCAAACTTTCATGGCATACTGATAGAGGCAGCCTTTACTGTAAGCTAAAAAACCTTCTCCTGCAAGCCGGAGAAGGTTTTTAAAAAGAAGCGGACCAGGGAGCAGCTAACCGATGCGGAACGTGATGCGCGCTTTGGTCATGTCATAAGGAGACATTTCCATACGCACTTTGTCCCCTACCACGATTTTAATAAAGCGTTTGCGCATTTTGCCGGAAATATGGGCCAGCACTTCGTGCCCGTTGGGAAGGCGCACCTTGAACATGGTTCCTGCCAGTACGGCGCAGATGGTGCCTTCCACTTCAATTTCACTTTCGGAGTTTTCTTCCTTGGACTCTGATTTATTGAAATTCTTTCTGCCCTTGGTGTGGCGTCCTCCGCCTCCTTGCGGGCGTTGCCTGTTGGCGTTACCTCCGGGGCGGCTTCCTCCCCCTGTTCTGGAATTTCCCGGTCCTGCAGACTGTCCGGCCGACCGTGCCGCTCCTGTGCCATTGCCGGAAGGCCTGGATTGTCCGGGACGGTTACTGGTGCCGGTCGGTCTGGAACCGGGGCGGGAATTTTGTCCGCCGCTGGGGCGGCTGCTGGATCTTGGATTCGGGCTGATAGGACTCTCCTTGTAAAGTTAAAATGAACGCGTGTGCAAATCCCGCGCAGGCGAATGATAGACCATATTTTTGCAAGGGCAAGTCCTGAATGCGGAAGTTGTGCAAATAAAACACAATTCTATGGAGAGGGACGGGAAAAAGGCTGTAAAAGAGAAAAAGTATTTGACATTTACGTGAATAATCATTAGGAATGCGCCCCCGAATTGGAAGATAACGGCAGGATGCCGAAAAACGAGAACGAAGAATTGAACCATGAAGACCTTCTCAGCCAAACCGCAAGAAGTAGAGCGCAAATGGTATGTTATAGACGCTGCCGACAAGGTGCTCGGCCGTGTTGCCGTTGAAGCGGCTAACATTTTGCGTGGCAAGAACAAGACAATTTTCACCCCCCACGTTGATTGTGGCGATTTTGTCATTATCGTAAACGCGGACAAGGTGGTGTTGACCGGTAACAAGGAAAATGCCAAAATTTATACCCGTTTCTCCGGTTACGTTGGCGGTAAGCAGGTGGACACCCCCCGTAAGATTCGTGCTCGCCGCCCTGAACTTCTTCTGGAACTGGCTGTTAAAGGCATGGTTCCTCACACCCGTCTGGGCCGTCAGCAAATGACCAAGCTGAAGGTTTATGCCGGCGCCAGCCATCCGCATGAAGCCCAGCAGCCCACTGCCATTACTCTCTAATTGATTTTTCAGACATGAGTCAGACAACCCCATACAACGCCACCGGTCGTCGTAAGACCGCCATTGCACACGCTTGGCTTACTGAAGGTTCCGGCCGCATCACGATCAACCGCCGCGGTTTTGAGGAATATCTTCCTACCGTTCAGTTGCAGAATGCTGTTCTTCAGCCCTTTCAGGTTACCAATACCATGAACAAGTTTGATGTGAACGTCGTTACCAAGGGCGGCGGTATTCACGGACAGGTGGGAGCCATTCGCATGGCGATCGCCCGTGCTCTCGTTCAGGTTGATGAAGCTTCCCGTTCCCAGCTTCGTGAATTCGGTCTTCTGACCCGTGATTCCCGCATGAAGGAACGTAAAAAGCCCGGTCGTCCTGGAGCCCGCAAGCGTTATCAGTTCTCCAAGCGTTAAGTTTGGCTGGTTGCGAAGGAACTGGCTTTACCATTTCTTTCTCGGAAAAGGAGTACTCCCTGTGGAGTGCTCCTTTTTTGTTGCAGGAAGAATTTTGCTTTTTACTGCTTCACGCGTTTTTAAAAAGCTTTTTCTGGTTGGGTTGATTACGGCAGCTTTCAATGATTTTCCTGCATTTGCTGTGAAGGGGGGGGAGGTTTCCCAGTGCAGGAATGGTTGGTTGACGAGGGTTACCGATGGTATGGTGTTCCTGCCAGAATAGTGTGGCAGCGGTAAAGCTGTTCCAGCAGGACAACAAGCGCCAGTTCATGTTGAAGGGTGAATTTGCTCAAGGACAGGATATGATTGCACCGGGACCGCAATTCTTCCGTATGACCGTCTGAGGCTCCGATGAGAAACGCGATGCGGCGTACGGAATGCATTTGCCAGTCCTTTGCCAGGTCGACTAGCTTTCTTGTGGTCCAAAGTTCTCCGCGTTCGTCCATGGCGATGCGCAGGCAACCCTCGCTGGCGGCCAGCAGACGTTTAGAAACGTCTTGGGAGCTTCCGTCCCTGACAAGCTTGAGTTCCGTTTTGCCGAAGGGCCTGAGGCGGTTGAGATAGAGTTCCACGCCTTCCTTGGCGTAGCCTAGAGAAGGCTTTCCGGCGGCCAGAATCAGGAATTGCATGAGAAGTCAGGAGTTGGAAGATGAGTTAAGGTAGTTCAGCAGGGTGCGGGCCCAAGTTTCCGAAATGCCGCGGATGGCGGCGATAGAAGCCGGGTCCGCCTTTTTAATGGCAGTTACGGATTTGAATTTTTCCAGCAACAGTCTTTTTTTTGAGGCGCTCATGCCCGGGGCGTCGTCCAAGGCGCTTTCCCGCATGCGTTTGCGGTAGAGCAGTTCGTTATAGCCGTTGGCGAAACGGTGGGCTTCGTCGCGGATGCGCTGCATGAGTTTGAGGGCTCCCGTGCTGTGAGGCAGGCAAAGGGGCTGGGACTGGTGGGGAAAAAATATTTCTTCCCTCTGCTTGGCCAGGCCTACGATGGGCATGTCTCCCAGGCCGATGGCTTCCAAATCGGCCAGAGCGGAGGAAAGCTGTCCTTTACCTCCGTCCACGACTACCAGATCTGGAACTTTGATGGGGGCTTTTCCTTCCGCGCTGAGTTTCTTAAGCCACTGGTACAGGGTCATGTCCGCCTGCCGTGAGGCTACGGCGTCGCTCTCCGCCAGAATGCGGGAGTAACGCCTCCGGATGACTTCCGACATGGAGGCGAAGTCATTTTGTCCGTCCACAGTACGTATACGGTACCGACGGTAGGCTTTGTTATCCGGCCTGCCGTTGGTAAAGCGCACCATGGAGGCTACGATATGGTTGGAAGAGACATTGGAAATGTCAAAGCATTCCATGATGGTTGGGGGAGATTCTAATCCCAGGGCCACCCCCAGTTCCTTCATGTCTTCTTCCGGATGAACGGTGCCGGGAAGATCGGGAGTTCCTTTTCGGAACCGCCGGGCGGGTTCCAGTACCTTGACCAGATTGTCCCGGATGTCCCGCAGGTATGCCGCACGTTCAAAGTCCAGTTCATCGGCGGCTTCCATCATTTCCCTGGTAAGTTCGTCCAGAGTGCTTTTTCTGCCCGTTCCTTCCAGCAGACGCACCGCCTGGTCAAAGTTCCGGTTGTAATCATTGATGGAAATGCGGCCAATACACGGAGCGGAGCAGTTGCGAATCACATCCGCATGGCAGTGCCTGAAGTCATGGATTCCCGGATTTTTTGTCTTGCAGGTTCGCAGCCGGAAATGCCGGTTGAGCCATTCCTGCGTGGCGTAAAGAGCCTGGGAGTGGACAAAGGGGCCGAAGTAGCGCGCTCCGTCATCTTTGCGCACTCGCGCCAGCTGGAAACGAGGCAGTTTTTCCCCCTTCGGAATTTTCAGCAGGGGGTAGCGCTTGTCGTCCTTCATCTGGATATTGTAATGCGGACGATATTGTTTAATCAGTTTGCTTTCCAGCAGAAAAGCCTCCTGGTCATTTCTGGTTTCAAAATAATCAAATGACGCAATAGCGTTAATGAGCGCTCTTGTCTTATGATTGGAGAGTGTGGTTCCCGTGGGAGAAAAATAGTTGCCCAGGCGGCGGTGAAGATCCTTGGCTTTGCCCACGTAGATGGTATTTCCCCGGGCGTCTTTCATGATATAAACGCCTGGTTTGTGCGGAGTTTCCCTCCAGAGTTCTTTCAGGGTTGGTTTCTCGCGGTCTGCCACGCAGGCATTATGCCATATGAGGCAAGAAATGGAACTGCGGAAACGTACTGTATTACGGCTACTTGGCTTGCCTAGGAAAACTTCTTCTGTATAATCCCCTATGTCTTTTGTATGAATCCTGTACCGTTTACCACGCTGGCTGCCGCCATGGATTTTGTAGTGGGAGATAGAAATTATCCCCTTTCCGAACTGTTCATGAAAGGCGGTTTCATCATGTGGCCGCTGCTTTTGTTATCCATCGCCGGAGTAGTGGTGCTGGTCATGTGCTGTTTTTCTACCCGAGCTTCCGCCGTCCTGCCTACCAAACTGGTGGAACAGGCGGAATCTTTCATTCGCAAACGGGATTACACGGGACTTTCCATCCTCTGCAAGAATGGAGATTCCTGCTACGCTCGCGTGATGTTGACTGTAGCCAACTTCATGTTGCGCAATCCCTCCGCCCAGTTTGAGGAGGTAAGGGAGATAGCCTCTGCGGAAGGAGGTCGGCAGGCGGGGTTCCTAAGCCGCCAGATTTCCTGGCTGTCGGATATTGGCGCCGTAGCCCCCATGCTGGGTCTGTTGGGAACCGTGGTCGGGATGATGAAAACCTTTTTTGAGATTGCCAACGGTGATTTTTCCGGGGGCAAGCAGCGCATCGACATGGCGGGCGGCGTGGCGGAAGCCTTGATTACGACGGCGGGCGGCCTGATGCTTGGCATTCCCGCCATCCTGGCCTATGTATATTTCCGCAGCCGTGTACACAAACGGGTGGGAGACCTGGAGGCAGCCGTCACGCACAGTGTTTCCGTAGTTGCCACCCAGCTTCAGAAGCCACGAGCCGGTGCAGCTGGGGCTTTTCATGAAGAGGAACTTCCCAAAGTCCCCGTAGATCCCACTTCCCTGCGCGATGTGCGTGGGCTCTAGCCGGAACGCATCCACTTCTCCACCTCACCGGAAGAATGTATGAAATTTCATTATAAAATGCCCAGTCCCATCGGGTTCCAGTTGGCCCCCATGCTGGACATCGTATTTCTGCTGCTGGTGTTTTTCATCGTAACCCAGACATTTGAGGATGATGAACCGGATCTTTCCATCAATCTTCCTTCAGCAGAGAGTCCCAAGCCCGGTGAAAACGTGTCCAATGAAATTATCGTGAATATCCGTAAAGATGGTACCGTGGTAATCAACCGCCAGCAGTACACAATGCCGCAGCTGGAAGACAAACTTTTTTCCGTCGCCCGGTTGGACAAAACCATGCTCGTCCGTATCCGCGTGGATGAGAAGGCGGAATCCGGCGTGGTGGTGCATGTGATGGACGCATGTCTGAAGGCCGGGCTGAATAACGTTTCTTTTTCCACGCGTCCTCCGGCTCCATCTTCCATCAATGTTTCCAATTCCCAGGCTTCATGAAAGCGTTTTTTTCCATTAATGCAGGTTTAATAACTTTGGCGATGTTTTCCGCCGCCCAGGAAAATATTCCGGATGCCGCTCCCATCGCGGATGGTCCGCTGGTCGCTAATCCGGAGCAGGATACGCTGGATATGGCGGACATGCTGTACAAGCAGGCCCAGGCTCCGGCTACGAAGGAGAACCGGCAGGAATATGGACGCCTTCTTGATTTAAGCTTGCGTAAATATCTGGAATTTACCCAACGTTTCCCCCAGTCCGCCCAGGCTCCTCTGGCGGAGTATCGTGCTGCCATGTGTTTGGAGGAGCTGGGCAGGAAAGATGAGGCACATGGCCTGTTCCTCAGATTGATTCAGACGGGCAGCCCCGCCCTAGTTGCCGCCTCCGCCTACCGTCTGGCGACGGATGCTTCTTCTGCCGGGGAGATAGATAAGGCCATCCAGTATTACCAGCTCGTGATTCGCAATGCGGAACAGAATGATTTGAAGGTGGACGCCCAGTACCGTCTGGGACGCCTGTTTCTTTCCAGCGGTAATCCGGAGGCAGCCGCCACCATGTTTTGTGCGGTGATGGGCAATCCGGAAGCGGATGCCAAGTTTGTTCTGGTGTCCCGGATGGGATATGCCGCCCTGTGTGCGGATACGGGACGCTTGGGAGAAGCTTATTCCGAATATCGCAAGGTGCTGGAAACGCCCGGTGTGGATAACAGGAACAGGGGAATCGCCACTCTTCAGGCCGCCATGCTGGCCACCAAACTGAAAAAGACTGCGGAAGCCCAGGGCCTTTATGAACGGCTTTTGAAGGACGAGTCCCTGAAGGAGATGGCGCCGGAGGCCCGAATGGGGCTTCTTCTGGGGCTGTACAATATGGGCAAGTACAGGGAGATACTTTCCCAGTATGAGCAGCAGAAGGGAATAAAGATGCCGACAAAGGACGGCCAGGTGCGTCTGTTGATGCTGCTGGGGCAGTCCGCCTATAAATTGAAGGAGTACCGGAAAGCGGCAGATTTCTTTCTGGAAGCGGAAAAGTCCGTTCCTTATACGCAGGAGGCCATGCAAGCCTCCTTTTACCGGTTATTGTGTTATAATGAACTTAAGCAGAAAGATCTCCCCCAGCGGGCCCAGAGCTTCCTGAACCATTATGCCAAGGCTTTTCCTACCAGTGAGCTGCATGATATGGTGCGCCTGATGGCTGCAGAGAACCTGTTCAGCTCCAATCCGGCGGATGCCGCCCGGTTTTATGCCAGCATTGATTTTGACAAAGTGCCCCCGAAGATGCGTGCGGATATTTTATATAAGAGCGCATGGGCGATTGCCCAGGCCGGGAACAGAGGTGTGGCCGCCAAGCTGCTGACTGATTTTATCAATGATTTTCCGAAAGATCCCCGCATTTGCGAGGCATTGACGTTGCGTGGGGACATGTATGCCAAGACCAAGAAGGAAGCTGAGGCGCTGATGGATTTTGACCGTGTGATTGCCCGCTGGCCGAAAGCTGAATCAGCTGCCGCCGCATGGCAGAGAGCCGCTCAGATTTATGCGGGACGCCAGGATATGGCGAACATGGCGAAGTATTATGAAGGCCTGATTCAGAATTTTCCGAAGGCGTCTCCTGCCGCTTTGGCTGAAGCCCATTTCCTGCTGGGGCGTGCGGCGTTTGACCAGGGAGATTTCAAGTCTTCTATCAGCCATATGGCTGAGGCCAAGACTCTGGATCCCCAGAAATACGGAGAACAGGTTAATGTGCTTTCCGTTCTGTCCTATCACAAGCTCCAGGACGTGAATAAACTGAAGGAGGCCCTGGAAACCCTGCAAAAGGAAAATCCTTCCGCCGTGGCTCGTGTGCCGGATGTCATCCCCGCATGGCTGGGCCTTCAGGCCTATGGGATGAAGGATCTGGAAACGGCGGACAAGTATATGACCTGGGCTACGCAGAACGACCAGCTTCAGAATGTGAAGAAGGTGATTTGGCGTAATTTGGCGAAGGTGCGCTTGGCGCTCAGAAAGTATGACCGCGCCTTGGTGGCTTCCAACAATTTTCTGAAGGATGAGGACCAGCCTTACCGCCGTGCGGACGGCATGCTGGACAAGGCTTCCATTTTGCTGGGGCTGGGCAAGTATGCGGATGCCAGGAAGACGGCGGAAGATGCGCTGGCTCTGGGCGTGGAAGGTCCTCTGATGGCTTCCTTGAAAATTGTTCTGGGGGATATTTCCTATGCGGAGAAAAAGTTTGATGAAGCGGCCAAGCATTACGGTGTTACGGCCGAGCTGTTTGTCAATGACGCCGAACTGAAACCCAAGGCTCTCTTCAAGGCGGCGGAAGCTTTGGACAAGGCCGGGCGCAAATCGGAGGCTTCCCAATACCGGGCCCGCCTGCAAAAGGAATTCCCGGATTGGAAACAGGATGGAGAGTCTTTGCCTCCGGACGCACGATAAGCGTTTTAAAGATTGAAACCGGAAATGGAGAACAGGCGTAAAAGATGGTATGATCTGTTTGGATTGCTGCCTCGCAATCTGGGCCGTCTGTTGCTGTGGTTCAGCCTCATTCCTATCGCTTTCATCATCGTTCTTCTCGTTTATGCATGGAGGGCGGACCAGTATGAGCTGGACGAGGTTTTGGCGCCGTTGGAAAATTGCGCCGCATATGATCGCAACGGCCAGTGGATAGGCACCTTGACAGATCATGACCGGGTGTATGTAGCGCGCAATGAACTGCCCGATAATCTGGTGAATGCTTTCGTTGCGCGGGAAGATGAAGACTTTTTCGAACATGGCGGCATTGTGTACTCTTCCATTATCCGCTCCATTTGCCGGAATTTGACTACATTGTCCTATGCCCAGGGTGCTTCCACGATTACGATGCAGCTGGCGCGGAATTGTTATGAGCTGGGAGGGAAGACCCTGGATCGCAAGGTTTTGGAAATGGCCGTGGCCCGCCGCATTGAGGGCAAGTATTCCAAGGATGAAATTCTGACGGCTTACCTGAACCGCATTTACTTTGGCCAGCAATGCTATGGGATTGCGCAGGCGGCGGATTTGTATTTCGGCAAAAAAGTGGCGGATCTGACACTGGCGGAGTGCGCTACCCTGGCCGGGCTGGTGCGCGGACCTTCCATCTACAATCCCGTTTACAGCCCGGAGGCTGCTGCCAAGGTCCGCAATGCGACGCTGGAAAGGATGTTTGAGTGTGAATTCATTACCCAGGAACAATTATGGCAGGCGCTCCGCGAACCGATGGCGGTGGCTGGTAAACGGGAAGCTCGGCCCGGTTCTTATCCCGTTCTGGTCGTTTCCCGTGAGTTGGGAGACCTGGATTGCTGTGACGAGCAGGAGGGAACCTCCAGCATTTTTGTAATGACCACGCTGGATTTGGAATTTCAGAGGATGGTTGAAGATGTAAGCGAGCCTATGCTGGTCGCTCTGGAATCTTCTTCCGTGTGGGCAGGGTTGCCCAAAAGGGTGGACAACCAGTTGAATCGTTGTGTGCAAGCGGCCATATTGTGTGTGGATTCCCGTAAAGGGGATCTGCTGGCCGTAACAGGGGGGCGTTCCGCCCAGGACGGTCTGGACCGATGGCAGTCCAAGGTAATGCCCGGCGATCTGTTCACTCCCATTGTCAATTTATGCGCTGTCGACCAGCGTAGAACCGTTATTCGCAGCAATCCGGAAGTCACTGGCCGCGGGGTAGGTTTCAATACAGTAATAGAAACGGCACAAAAGGCCGGTTACAAAGGGGAACTTCCCCGTTCTTCGGACTTGTATACCGGCAGGTTTTCCGTGCCTCTTTCGCATGCCGTCAATGCCCTGTATCTCATCGGCAACGACGGGCTCAATGTGAGTATTTCCTCCGTCAGGCAGGTGGGTACCACCAAAAAGAACCTGGTGATGGTGAATGCCCCCTCTCCGGAAGAAAGCCGCCGGGAAATCCTGCCTAGGGAATCCGCCCACCTGGTGGCGTCCCTTCCTCCCTTCCGTTACGACGAACGGACCAGGAAAACCTTCGTCAATGTCAGGCTTCCTGGAAATACGGGGCATTTTTCCGCCGTCATGGGGCGTTATTTCACGGTTTTTGCCTGGGTGGGCTTTGATTCTCCGGAGGCCGCCGTCTATGAAAAAAAAGGGGTTTCCGCGGCGTTGGCAAAAACCTGTTCCTCTCTGGCCGGGGAGGTGTATGACCGTGCGGAGGAAGGTCGCAGAAAAGCTGTCCGGGAACGCCGGGAGCGGGAAAATGCTGCAGAACAGGGCTCCCAATGAAGTTCAATTTTCCATTAGTAGAAGCATCATGAGACACTCACTTGAAATGACCACGGCCATCCAGGCCGCCAAATCCGCCGGAGCTTTCCTGAAGAAGCATTTTTATGAGCAAAAGAAGGTGGATGAAGCCAGCCAGAATGATATCAAGCTGGAGCTGGACAAGCTTTCCCAGAAACTGATTACGGAGGAAATTCTTTCCGTGTTTCCCAACCACGCTGTTTTGGGAGAAGAAGGATACACCGGGGACAGGAACAGCGAGTATGAATGGATTGTAGACCCCATTGACGGGACGGTGAATTATTTTTACACGATTCCCTGGTTCTGCGTCTCCATAGCTTTGCGCCGCCGCGGGGAAGTGGTGCTGGGCGTGATTTACGATCCCATGATGGATGAATGCTGGCATGTGGAAAAGGGCGGGATTCCGTACATGAATGATCATCCCATGCATTGCAGCCGGCGGGAACGCATGGCGGAAGCCGTGGTATTCGTGGGGCACGGCAAGACGGACGGTTCCAAGGAAAAGGGGATTGAACGTTTCGCCAGGATCGCCTGGCAGGTACGCAAGGTGCGCAATAACGGTTCTGCGGCTCTGGCCCTGGCTTATATTGCCTGCGGCAGATTTGACGCCTATGTGGAAAGCGTCATATCCATCTGGGATGTCGCCGCTGGGGTTTTGCTGGTGGAAGCAGCCGGCGGCAAGGTTGTTTTGGAACCGAAGGAAGATAATCCGGAACAATTCGCCATTGTCGCGTGGAACGGCCGCATCCCTATCATGGAGGCGCTGGGGGAGTAACCCGAACATTATTGCCGCAGTACCGTATGAAAAACATGATCGCTTTGACCGGGATCGGGTATGATATCCACCGTTTTGCGGAATTTCCGCGCCCCTTGATGCTGGGCGGTGTTCATATTCCTTCCTCCCGCGGCCTGGACGGCCATTCCGACGCGGATGTTTTATGCCACGCCATTGCGGATGCCCTGCTGGGCGCTGCCGGGTTGCCGGACATCGGCTACTGGTTTCCGCCGGGCGATCCTTCCTGCAAGGACATCCCTTCCCTGGATATTGTGGCGAAAGCCGTTTCTCTGATTCGGGAGCGCGGCGGCCGCATCGTGAATGTGGACTCGTCCCTTATTGCAGAATCTCCCCGTATTTCCCCTTATTTGGAGCAGATGAAGGGAGCTTTGGGAACCGCTCTGGGAATCTCTCCGGTCCGCGTGGGCATCAAGGCCACTACTAATGAACAGCTTGGCGCGCTGGGCCGCAGGGAAGGCATTGCCGCTTTTGCCGTAGCGGCTATTCTGATGCCGGAGGATTTGACCATGCCGTAAGAAGAACGCTCCGGTTCCGTTTCTGGAAGCCTTTTTTCAAAAAAGAAGCCGATATGGGGCTTTAAACAAGGAATATGCTTCAGGAATAACGGGCAGGTGGAAATGGCGTTTTTTGGGGGAGGCCCTTTCCCAGGCAGTTTTAATGAAATGGCAGGAAATTGTTAACCGTTCCCTGGCGGCAAAGCCGTTTTTGGCTGCATAATAATATTACCCGTTTCCCTGCACAGGGAAGAGGTGTTGCCTGATATCAGCTGATGCAGCGGTAATAATAATCCACGCGGGAGATGAACCAAGACCATTTGAAGCCGGGTTTGCCATTGTCCAGCAGAAGGTGGGGGCAACGCTTGCCGGTCCAGTAGTAATGGGGCACGACATTCCGCAGGGGAATATCGTGGGCATACATGTTGTAGGCCGCCAGCTTGGCGGCGCGGTCAAAGGTTTTGACGATGCTCTGTCCTCGCTTCTCACACATTTCAATGCCGATGGAGTACATGTCTCCGGGGCCGCCCCGGTCCGCATGACGTCCCGTTTCATTCAGGGGGATATGCTGCATGGTCACGTATGGGTCTACCGTATAATGCCAGTTGCAGCGCAAAGCTCCGTTATTCAGGGCGCGCGCATGCTGCATGGCGTCTGCGGACGGGTTTTCCGTGTTGTGCATGGTGATGAAGCGCGGCTTCATTCGGGAAGAACGGCGGCGGAGCGGAGAAGATTTAGGCATGAACATCGGCCGGACGTTACATTCCGCCAGCAATTGGCGCGGAGAACGTTTCACCACGGGGACCCCGGAGGGCTTAAAGGAGATCATGGGAGCCATTCCTGCTTTTCCGGAAGGTTCCGAACAACTGGTCAGGGCAAGCAGAGCGGCGGTTTCCAGCAGAAAAGTTCTGCGGTCCATGCCCTGGACTTTCTCCAGCATGGGCTGGAGCTGACCGGAAAAGCGGGCAAGATAAGTGGCGATGGTGGAAATATTGCTCATACGGAGGCTGGGAGATGGGGAATTTTCAGCACGGATGCGGGAAAAGTTAAGTTCACGCTAAGATTCGCTTTTCTTCTTTGCAACGAAAAAGTGTGAAAGCTTCAGCATTGTGCCGAATTCTTCGCTCTTTTTGTCATATTGGTTTGCTTAAACCGTTGTTGAGAGCAGAACAGTCTCTGCTTCTGCGGCGGTGACGGCATCCGCGCCTGCCGGGGACAGAATGAATTCTCCCTTCCGGGCCGTTTTCCCGTCCCAGAGCACGGAACCGCAGAGGACCGTGAAGACGGCAAAGCGGGAGGAGTCCGGCTGGGTAAACCATTCTCCCTTATCCAGGCGGTATTCCTTTGTGGTGAAATACGGCATTTCCGTCAGGTATCCGGGGCGCTGGCTGAGTTCCCGGAATTCCCCGATGGAATCCAATGCCTGTTCCAGGTGCAGTTCCCGTCCTCGTCCGGAGTCATCCGTGCGGTTCCAGTCATAAAGGCGGTAGGTGGTATCGCTATTTTGCTGGATTTCCGCAATGAGGTGCCCGGCTCCAATGGCATGAACCAGCCCCGCCGGAATGTAAAGGTGTTCCCCCGGTTCCAGATGGGTGGAGCGTATCAGCTGCTCCATCTGTCCTGTTTCCGCCGCATGACGGATGTCCGGGAGTGTGGCGTTTTCCTCCATTCCCCCGTAAATCAGGGCGTCCGGGGATGCGTGCAGCACATACCAGATTTCATTTTTTACTTCTCCCTGCCGGGCTGCCGCCGTGCGTTCCGGGGGATGCACCTGAACGGAAAGATTTTCGCGGGCATCCAGAATTTTGCAGAGCAGGGGAAAGCGGGGGAAACGCTCGTAGCCGGGACCGAAAATTTCCTGCCGATGTTCTTCCCACAGCCGGTGCAGGGGCATTCCTTCCCATTCGCCATCCTTGACGATACTCATGGCTTCAGGACGATCGCTGATTTCCCACGCTTCTCCATAAGCTGTTTCCCGGTCGGGCAGTTCCCGTCCCAGCATGGTTCTCATGCTCTGTCCGCCCCAGATGCGCGGCTGGTAGATGGAATGGAATCGAAAAGGCTGCATGGTTGCAACGGAAGCGTAGGATATCTTTTATGGACGGGCAAGCAAAATGCCCACAGGGTTTCCTGTGGGCATGGAGAGAGAGGAAGACGGAGAATTGCCTGTTATTTGATGGATTCCCAGACAATGCCGATTTCGTCAAATGGCACGTGTTCCTTATTCTTGTCCGGTTTCGGAACGCCGTAGTTGGTCCGGAACAGGGGCAGGATGGGAGCTCCCGTTTTAGGATCCTTGCTCATGGGGGCCATTCCAACTTCTTCAAGCAGAAGAGTCATGCCGAATTCCCCGCCGGGAATTTCGCTGATCAGAATCTCAATGGGATAAACATTGCCTTGCTTCACTTTGAAGGATTTGCCGGCAACCACGCCTCCCATGGTCCGGTTCCAGTGGCCGGAAGAGGAGTATTTGTAGAATGTAACAGGAGGGACATTGATTCCGGCTGTTTTGAGCTCTTTTTTCAGGTCGTCGTAACCGGGCTTGTTTTCCATGGCTGCAATCCATTTGGTAGATGCTGTCTGTTTTCCTAAGGAAGCCTGGAACCACCCGTAGTCAAATACGTTTTCATTGTTGAATCGTACGGCAATAACGTCGTCGCCCGCTCCCACAAAGCGGAATGTTCCGGATTTCGGAGCGCGCACTTTGCCACGATAGATAGCAATCCATCGGCTTGGCTTGACTTTGTCCGCACATCCGTAAGCTTTCGGAGCTTCATTGGCGGATGTCCGGGGCACGTAAAATTGGGCGGCGTACAGCTGCTGGGGAGATTTATAGAAACGGTTTAAATCTTTTTCATCCCAACCGTGGGTGACAAAGCGGGAGAGGATGGAGCAGAACTGGTCTTGGGACAGGTTGGTAGGACGTCCGCCGGGAGTCTGCTTGGTGTCGTAAAAGGTACCTACCAGCGTGCTTCCGGAGGGTTGGGACGTACCGAAAGCAGAGGTGGAGTCTCCCAGGTCGGGGCCGAAGCCGTCCCCCATGCCGAGGGCGGTTCCCTCCTCCAGCATGACAGGTTCATCGGGCGGGTCAATGTCGATCTTGGGGAGGCTCACCGGAGCGGCGGCCGCTGCTACCACGACCTTGACGGGCGTCTCCGCATGGGAGGAAGAGGAAGTTTCCCTCTGTACTTCCGGCGGCGGAGGCGTATCCGACGGCGGCGCATCGTCCGGCGTGATGTAGCCGACGACTTTGGGTTCTTCCGGAGGGGCGATGATGATGGTCAGGGAGTAGAGAATAGCTCCTGCCAAAACGACGGAGAGAATGGATGTCGCTAATGCGGCAATATAATTTTTCCGCCTTTCCTTGCGCAGGGTTTCCACTGCGTCTTCCGTGGGTTCTATATGAAGGCTCATGCATGTATGATAGCACAAGAATCCCATATGTTGAGTAACATGAAGATAACAGGGATAACATGTCGGTAACAAAAAAGGCGGCCTTGCCGTCCTTTCTCCGTATGGGCTTTTCAGCGTTTCCCCCGTCTTTCCGTCCCTCCCGGTGCCAGCGCAATGGCAAGGGTGGAGCAGATGCCCAGAATCAGGGGATAATACAGGTATTTCATGACCAGCAGGGGAGAAACCTGGGAGATTCCGGCAGCCATGAGCATTTGAGCCCCGTAGGGGATGACTCCCTGAACCAGGCAGGAAAAGGTGTCCAGAATGCTGGCGCTGCGTTTGGGTGGGATTTGGAATTTGTCGCTTATTTCCTTGGCGATGGGGCCAGCCGTGATGATGGCGATCGTATTGTTGGCCGTGCAGAGGTTGGCTAGGGAAACCAGCCCGGCAATGCTGAATTCCGCGCCGCGCCTGCTGCGGATATGGGCCGTAATTTTTCCGATAATATACGCGATGCCTCCGTTGAAACGGATGATGGACAGCACGCCGCCGGCCAGCAGAGTGACGATGATCAGTTCTCCCATGCCGGTCATGCCGCTGCCCATGGCTTGGAACCAGGCCATGAAGGAGAAATACCCCATGCCGATGCCAATCAGTCCTGTTGCAAGGAGCCCCATGGTCAGAACGGCCATGACGTGGATTCCGGCCAGGGCCGTCACCAGTACGAGCAGATAGGGGAATACCTTCATCCATTCAATGGAGATATCCGCTGTGGAGGGGGACTGCACGTTCCATCCGAGCAGGATGTAGCAGGCCAGGGCCAGCAGGGCGGCGGGGAGCGCCACCTTTATGTTGGCTCGGAATTTGTCCCGCATGGCGCAGCCCTGCGTACGGGTGGCGGCGATCGTGGTGTCTGAAATGAAGGAAAGATTGTCTCCGAAGAATGCTCCCCCCACCACAATGGCCGTCATCATGCCGGCGCTGACCTGCGTGGCCTGTGCCAGCCCTGTGGCTACGGGAGCCAGAGCGACAATGGTGCCTACGGATGTTCCTACGGAGAGGGAGATGAAACAGGAGGCGATGAACACGCTGGCAAACAGCAGATTGTCCGGAAGAAGCCGCAGCGTAAGCTGCACGGTGGCGTCAATGGCTCCCATATCCCTGGCAGACTGGGCGAAGGCTCCTGCCAGCACGAAAATCCAGACCATCATCAGGATGTTCCGGTTGGCTACTCCGGAGGAAAACAGATCCACCCGTTCCGCCATGCTTTTTCCGCGGGTGATGAAAACGGCCCAGACAGCTGCCGCCATAAAGGCTACCGTGACCGGCACGGCGTAAAAATCCTGTACGGCTATGGAGATGACCAGGTAAAGCAGGAAGAAAACCAGCAGGGGGCTCAGCGCCCACAGGCTGGCTTTGGCGGGGGGCGTATCCTGGTTGTCCGGGGGGCTGGTCATTGGAGTGAGGGGAGCTGGCCGAAAAGTCAGTTGCCGTCGGCTTCCATCCGGCTCAGATACCACCGGTAAATGCGTTCCACTCCCTCTTCCAGCTCCACCCGGTGTTTCCAGCCTAGGGAGTGCAGCTTGGAGACGTCCGTCAGCTTGCGCATGGTGCCGTCCGGCTTGTCTGCGTTGAACGCCAGATTTCCCCGGTATCCTGCCGTAGCGGCAATCAGGCGGGCCAGTCCGCCGATGGAGATTTCTTTCCCGGTTCCGATATTGATGTGGCAGTTCCGCACTTCCCTTCCTCCTTCTTGCAGCTGGCTGAAATCCACTTGCTCCATCACATGGACGCAGGCGTCCGCCATGTCTTCGCTCCACAGGAATTCGCGCAGGGGAGTTCCCGTACCCCACAGTTCCACGGAACCGGGGGTAATGCCGTATTTGGCCAGCACGGCCAGGATTTCCTTTTCTTCAGCCGTGCCGTCCACCTGTTCCACTGGGCGCGCGTTCAGATCTTTCCGCACGGCGTTCCAGTCTCCTTCCATCAGGCACTTGGCCAGGTGTATCTTGCGTACCATGGCGGGCAGCACGTGGCTGTTTTCCAGGTGGAAATTGTCATTAGGGCCGTACAGATTTGTAGGCATGACGGCGATGTAGTTGGTGCCGTATTGCAGGTTGAAGCTTTCGCACATTTTCAGCCCTGCTATTTTGGCAATGGCATAGGGTTCGTTGGTGTATTCCAGCGGGGAGGTGAGCAGGGCGTTTTCCTTCATGGGCTGGGGAGCTTCGCGCGGGTAGATGCAGGTGCTCCCCAGGAAGAGGAGCTTGGATACGCCATGCCGGAAGCTTTCCCCGATGACGTTCTGCTGAATCTGAAGGTTGCGGAAGATGAAGTCCGCCCGGTAGCGGGAGTTGGCGATGATGCCGCCCACAAACGCCGCTGCCAGAAAGACGTATTCCGGCTTTTCCCGGTCAAAAAACTCCCGGACGGCCGCAGGGTCTTCCAGATCCAGTTCTTTGTGCGTCCGGCCAATCAGGTGGGAATAGCCTTTGTCTTCCAGGGATTTCCAGATGGCGGAACCGACGAGGCCGCGGTGTCCGGCCACAAAGATTCTGCTGTTTTTTTTCATCTCAGAAATGAACGGGAGTTTTTACGTATTTCATGTCGTGGCGCACCATGATGCGCACGAGTTCCTCAAACGGAGTGGAGGTGGGGTTCCAGCCAAGAAGGGTTTTGGCCTTGGTTGGGTCTCCCAACAGTTGTTCAACTTCGGCAGGGCGGAAATATTTGGGGTCCACTTCCACCAGAATATTGCCCGTCTTCCTGTCGCGTCCGCGTTCTTCCACGCCTTCTCCCTCCCATTCCAGCTCTATTCCGGCCTCACGGAAGGCCAGCGTGCAGAATTCCCTGACCGTGTGCATTTCCCCTGTGGCGATGACGAAATCCTCCGGTGTGTCATGCTGGAGAATCAGCCACATGCATTCCACGTAATCCTTGGCGTAACCCCAGTCGCGCAGGGCGTTCAGGTTGCCCAGGTAAAGCTTGTCCTGCATGCCCTGGGCAATGCGTGCCGCCGCCAGCGTGATTTTGCGGGTAACGAAGTTTTCTCCGCGGCGTTCGCTTTCGTGGTTGAACAGGATGCCGTTAACGGCAAACATATTGTAAGATTCCCGGTAATTCTTGGTAATCCAGAATCCGTATTGCTTGGCTACGCCGTAGGGTGAACGGGGATAAAACGGCGTGGTTTCCTTCTGGGGGACTTCCTGCACCAGCCCGAAAAGCTCGGACGTGGAAGCCTGGTAGATGCGGCATTTCTTTTCCATGCCCAGAATGCGGACGGCTTCCAGCATGCGGAGGGTTCCCACGGCATCCGTTTCCGCCGTGTATTCCGGTACGTCAAAGCTGACTTTCACATGGCTCTGGGCTGCCAGATTGTAGATTTCATCCGGCTGCACGGTCTGGATGATGCGGATGAGTGAACTGGAATCCGTCATGTCCCCGTAGTGGAGGTTAATCAGGCGGTTTTTCTTCATGTCCCGCACCCATTCGTCCAGGTAAAGGTGTTCGATGCGGCCCGTGTTGAAGGAGGAGGACCGGCGCAGGATGCCGTGTACTTCATACCCTTTGTCAATCAGGAACTCTGCGAGAAAGGAACCGTCCTGTCCCGTAATGCCGGAGATTAATGCGATTTTGCTCATATGGTGTGTCAGGTTGTTTGCTGGCGGGAGAGGTTGATGAAATAAAAGAAACCTCTCCCGGAGCCGCAATTCATGGGCTCCGGGCATAAATAACGCATTTTTCCCAGCGAGGCGAGGAAAATGCTCTGGTCCGTAGGAAGGGGGCGGAGCCGTCAGCGGGCATGTTGCCGCTTGCTGGCCGCAATCATTTTCCTGAAATTCCGGAACAGATACTGGGGGTCCCTGGGGCCGGGAGCCGCTTCCGGGTGGTATTGTACGCTGAATACGGGAAGCGTCCTGTGAGCGATGCCTTCCACGGTATTGTCATTCAGATTGATCAGCGTTATTTCCACGTCGTCCGGCACGGTGTCCGGATCCACGGCAAAACCGTGGTTCTGGGACGTAATGCTGATTTTACCCGTTTTCAAATCTTTGACCGGATGGTTCGCTCCACGGTGCCCGAACTTCAACTTGAAGGTTTTCGCTCCCAGCGCGTGGGAAATAATCTGGTGGCCCAGGCAGATGCCGAACATGGGCACTTTCCCAATCAATGCAGCTACTTCCCGGTGAATGTCCGTCAGCGTAGCGGGATCTCCCGGACCATTGGAAAGAAAGACGCCGTCCGGGTTCATGGCAAGCACTTCCTCCGCCGTCGTGTGGGCGGGAACTACGGTTACGCGGAAGCCGTTTTCCCTCAACTGGCGCAGGATGTTGTATTTAATGCCGAAGTCAAAGGCGACGATGTCGTATTCCGCAGGGGGCAGAGTTTTTCCCGTAACCAGCGCGTCCACTTCCTCCGGTGTCATGGGGTGGGAACCGATTTTATCCACGATATTGCAACCTTCCATGGAGGGGGCGTTTCTGGCTGCTTCCACGGCTTCCTCCGGCGTCAGCTCCGTGGTGAGGCAGGCGCGCATGGCTCCGGCGGAGCGCAGATGCTTGGCGATTTTGCGGGTATCCACCCCTTCAATGCCGATGACGCCCTGTTTTTCCAGCCACGGGCCCAGGGATTCCGTGGCACGCCAGTTGGAGTGGACTTTCGCCAGTTCCGCCACCACAAAGCCGCTGACCTGCGCTTTACCTGATTCCCCGTCTTCCGGGTTGACGCCGTAATTGCCGATCAGAGGATAAGTCATGGTGACGATCTGGCCGCTGTAGGACGGATCCGTCAATACTTCCTGATAGCCGGTCATGGACGTGTTGAAGCAGGCTTCCCCCACTTCCGTGCCCGTGGCCCCGAAGTGCGAACCGATGAAGACGCTTCCGTCTTCCAGTGCGAGAATGGCTCTCATGGTGATGTAAGTATGCTTAGGTGGTGCGGGATTAAAGGTTTTGGGCGTGGTACTCCTGAATAGTGCACACCTGAAGATTTTTGTTCTTCAGCGCCTCAATGGCATTCACGCAGGCCTGCGCGGAAGCCAGGTTGGTGCAATAGGAGGTTTTGGCGGCAATGGCGGAGGAACGGATGATGATGTCGTCCGCCCGCGCGTCGTGGGAGCCGGGGGTGTTGATGATGAAATCAATATCCCCGTTTTTAATATGGTCCACGATGTTGGGGCGGCGCGCCTCGTTGACTTTGTAGGCGCGTTCGCATTCAATGTCGTGCTGGAGCAGGTGAATCATCGTGCCGCGCGTGGCGCACAGCGTGAATCCCATGTCCGCCAGCTGCCGGGCCATGTGAAGCACCCGTTCCTTGTCCCGGTCATTCACGGAGATGAAGACTTTGCCTTCCGTCGGCAGGGGATTGAATGCACTGACCTGGGATTTTGCGAAAGCGATATCCGGATCAGGATCAATGCCCATCACCTCTCCGGTGGATTTCATTTCCGGCCCCAGCACCACGTCGATGCCCGGGAAGCGGCCCCATGGGAAAACGGCTTCCTTCACGCAATAGTATTCCGGAGTGATTTCCCGGGTAAAGCCCAGTTCCGCCAGCGTTTTGCCGGCCATGACCTGTGCGGCCAGCTTGGCGAGGGGCTTGCCGATGGATTTGGAGACGAACGGAACGGTGCGGGAGGCGCGCGGATTCACCTCAATGACGTAAAGCTGTTCATCTTTTACGGCAAACTGGATGTTCATCAGCCCGCAGACGTTCAGTTTGCTTGCCAGCTCCTTGGAAGCCCGCGTGATTTCCTTGTGCATTTTCATGGAAATTCCCATGGCGGGAATCATGCTGGCGGAATCCCCTGAATGGATGCCTGCCGGTTCCACATGCTGCATGATGGCTCCGATGACGGCGCGTTCCCTGTCCGCGATGACATCCACGTCAATCTCCACGGCATTTTCCAGGAAGCGGTCAATCAGAACGGGGCGTTCCTCGGAAGCTTCCACGGCTTCATTAATGTACCGGCGCAGTTCTTTTTCCTCATATACGATGATCATGCCGCGTCCGCCCAGCACGAAGGAGGGGCGCAGCAGTACCGGGTAACCGATGCGCGCGGCAATGGCGGCGGCGTCCTCCACATTGGTAGCTGTTCCTGCCTCCGCCTGTTTCAGCCCCAGTTCTTTCAACAGGGCGGAAAAATGTTCGCGGTCTTCCGCCAGGTCAATGGCCCTGGGGCTGGTGCCGATAATAGGCACGCCGTGGGCTTCCAGCGCATTGGCCAGGTTCAGTGGCGTCTGTCCTCCGAACTGGACGATGACGCCGTCCGGCTTCTCCTGCTCGCAGATATGGAGCACGTCTTCCAGCGTCAGGGGTTCGAAGAAAAGCTTGTCGGAGGAATCATAGTCCGTGGAGACGGTTTCCGGGTTGGAGTTCACGATGATGGTTTCGTAGTCCATTTCCCGCAGAGCCATGGAGGCGTGCACGCAGCAGTAGTCGAACTCAATCCCCTGGCCAATGCGGTTTGGGCCGCCGCCCAGGATGAGGATTTTTTTCCTGCCTGTTTCGCGGGCTTCATTTTCATCTCCATAGGTGGAATAAAAGTAGGGGGTGTAGGCTTCGAATTCCGCGGCGCAGGTATCCACCAGCCGGTATCCGGGCACAATGCCCTGTTCCTGGCGTTCCTTCCGGATGTTTTCTTCCGTGGTTCCCCGGGCCAGGGCGATCTGCCTGTCGGAAAAGCCCAGCTTCTTGGCTTCCCGCAGATCCAGCTTGTCCAGGCTGTCTCCCGCCTTGGCCAGGTCCTGCATTTGTGCCAGGAACCAGGGATCAATCTGGGTAAGCTGCTGCACTTCATCCAGGGAAAATCCGTTGCTGAACGCCGTTTGAATCCAGAAAATGCGTTCTGCCGTGGGAACAGCCAGTTTCCGCGTGATTTCTTCTGCGGAAGGCGCCTGCGGGGCCTTCGCGTCAAATCCCCAGCCCCAGCGTCCCGTTTCCAGGGAACGCAAGGCCTTTTGCAGGGATTCCTTGAAAGTACGACCGATGGCCATGGCTTCCCCTACGGATTTCATGGACGTGGTCAGGTGTTCGTCCGCCTGCTTGAACTTTTCAAACGTGAAGCGGGGAACCTTGGTAACCACATAGTCGATGGTGGGCTCAAAGCAGGCGGGCGTTTCCCGCGTGATGTCATTCCGCAATTCGTCCAGCGTATAGCCTACGGCCAGTTTGGCGGCCAGTTTGGCAATGGGGAACCCTGTGGCCTTGGAAGCCAGCGCGGAAGAGCGGGAAACGCGGGGGTTCATTTCAATGACAATCATGCGGCCGTTGGCCGGATTAATGGCAAACTGGATGTTGGAACCGCCCGTTTCCACCCCGATCTCCCGGATGACGGCAAAAGAAGCGTCCCTCATGGCCTGGTATTCTCGGTCCGTGAGTGTCTGGATGGGGGCTACGGTGATGGAATCCCCGGTATGCACGCCCATGGGGTCGATGTTCTCAATGGAGCAAATGACGACGCAATTGTCCGCGCGGTCCCTCATTACTTCCATTTCAAACTCTTTCCAGCCGATCAGGGACTCTTCAATCAGGATTTCGGAAACGGGGGAAAGATCCAGCCCCCGTGCGCATATCTCTTCAAATTCCGTTTTGTTGTACGCCACGCCGCCTCCCATGCCGCCCAGCGTAAAGGCGGGGCGGACAATCAGGGGAAAGGTGCCAATATCCCCGGCCACCCGGCGCGCTTCCTCCATGGTATGCGCAATGCCGGAACGCGGCACGTCCAGGCCAATGCGGAGCATGGCTTCCTTGAACAGGTTGCGGTCCTCCCCGCGGTCAATGGCGTCTGCGTTGGCGCCAATCATACGCACCTTTTCCCTTTCCAGCACGCCGCTGCGGTGCAGTTCCATGGCGCAGTTCAGGGCTGTCTGCCCGCCCAGGGTCGGGAGGAGGGCATCCGGTTTTTCCCGGATGATGATTTTCTCCACGAACTCCGGAGTAATCGGTTCAATATAAGTGCGCGGAGCTGTCTCCGGGTCCGTCATGATGGTGGCGGGATTGGAGTTGACCAGCACTACTTCATAACCCTCTTCCCGGAGGGCTTTGCAGGCCTGGGTGCCGGAGTAGTCGAATTCGCAGCCCTGGCCGATGACGATCGGGCCGGACCCGATCACGAGAATCTTTTTGATGGAGGTGTCTTTAGGCATAATGGCGATGGAAGAATCCTGTAGTCCTGGACCGCGGATTTCCGCCGGGGGAATTAAGTGCCCGCCGGGCTCCGGAGGAAAGTTTTTTTACGGTCAATGACGCGGATTTTTAGAGCGTGGGGAACGGTGGAAAACGGAGTAGGAAGGAGGCCGGAACAAGGCGCGCCAAGGCTCCGGAGCCGTGCCTTCCCTGCGGGCAGAGGCTTGACCCGCGAGGGGGCGGCACAACTCCGGAGCTCGTCGGTGCACCCACTAATAGATGAACAGCATTTCCCGGTACTTGGGGAGAGGCCAGGACCGGTCGTTCACCAGGGTTTCTGCGGCATCGACGCTGGTTCTCAATCGGGACATCGCGGCAAGGATGTCCTCATGGCAGCTCGTAAGCGCCGTCTCCAGGGTATCCAGGTCGGATACGATGGAATCCAGGGCGTCGCCCAGCTTGTCCGCCAGCTTCTGCAGGGCGGAGGTACCGTTGGTCCGCCTGGCTTCCAGCGCCCTGGAGAGCGCGGCGACGGTTTGCCCGTATTCGTTGCGCAGGGCGGGGAGAATGATGGTGGCCGCCATTTCCCAGGACAGGCGCCCTTCAATGCGGATGCGTCTGTGGTATTCTTCCAGGAAAATCTCAAACCTGGATTCCAGCTCCCGCCTGGAAAAGACGCCGTACTTTTCAAACAGGGCCACATTCTTTTCATTCACCAGGGTGTGAAGGGCCGTCATCGTATTTTTCAGATTGGGGAGGCCGCGGCGTTCCGCTTCTTTCACCCATTCTTCCGAATAATTGTCCCCGTTGAAGATGATTCTCTTGTGTTCGGAAATCCTGCGCTTGAGCGTTTCCTGGAGCTGCGGCAGGAATGTTTCCGGAGCGAAGGAGGAAAGTTCTTCCGCCAGGGAATCAAGGGATTCCGCCACAATGGTGTTCAGGGTCATCATGGGGCCCGCGCAGGATTGGGAGGAGCCCGGAGCACGGAATTCAAACTTGTTGCCGGTGAAGGCAAACGGGCTGGTGCGGTTGCGGTCCGTCGCATCCCGGGGAAGAACGGGAAGCGTGTCTACGCCGATCTTGAGCGTATCGTTGCGCTTGCCGCAGCCGGAAGAGCCGTTGATCATATTCTCAATCACTTCATTGAGCTGGGCGCCCAGGAAGATGGAGATAATGGCGGGAGGCGCTTCGTTTGCTCCCAGGCGGTGGTCGTTCCCGGCGCTGGCCACGGAATTGCGCAGCAGGTCGCTGTGCTTGTCAACGGCCTCGATGATGGCGGTCAGGACGGTCAGGAAAATGGCGTTCTGCTGCGGGTCCGAGCCGGGGTCCAGCAGGTTTTTGTTCCCGTAGGAAATGGACCAGTTGTTATGCTTGCCGGAACCGTTGACGCCTGCGAAGGGTTTTTCATGAAGCAGGCATACCAGGCCGTGCTTGCTGGCCTGCTGGCGCAGAACTTCCATCACCAGCATGTTGTGGTCGATCGCCAGGTTCACGTCCTCAAACAAAGGAGCCAGTTCAAACTGAGCGGGCGCCACTTCGTTGTGGCGGGTCTTGGCCGGGATTCCCAGTCTCCAGAGTTCCTGTTCCACGTCGCTCATGAAATTAAGGATACGGGGCTTGATGGAGCCGAAATAATGGTCTTCCAGCTGCTGGTGCTTGGCGGGAGGGGCGCCGAAAAGGGTGCGCCCCGTCTGGACCAGGTCCGGGCGGTTCAGGTAGAAGTTCTTGTCAATGAGGAAGTATTCCTGTTCAGGCCCCAGCGTAATGGTCACGTGTTCATCCGGAAGGCCGAAACTCTTCATCAGCTTCTTGACGGCATTGCCCAATGCCTGGCGGGAGCGCAGCAGCGGAGTCTTCTTATCCAGCGCGTCTCCCGTATAAGAACAGTAGGCGGTAGGGATGCAGAGCGTGGCTCCGTTCCCGTGCCTCTTGATAAAGGCGGGGCTGGTGGGGTCCCATGCGGTGTAGCCGCGGGCCTCAAAGGTGCAGCGCAAACCGCCGGAGGGGAAGCTGGAGGCGTCCGGTTCGCTCACAATCAGGTTTTTGCCGGAAAAACTCATGATGGGTTCCATTCCCTTGGGATCCAGGAAGGAATCGTGCTTCTCCGCCGTGGAGCCCGTCATGGGCTGGAACCAGTGCGTATAGTGAGTGGCTCCCCGTTCCAGAGCCCACTGCTTCATGGCGTGGGCTACATCCGCGGCAATATCCGCGTTCAGCGGAAGCCCGTCCTGGATAGTGGCCAGGAGGGTTTTTGCCGTGTCTTTGGGCAGGTACTTCTTCATCACTTCCGTGCTGAAGACATCCGCTCCGTAATAATCAATGCTGACCGGAGCGCTCTCGCTTGCTCCGCCCACGGGCAGGGAAGCGATGGCGCTGATGGCTTGTGTTCGTGTTGAGTCACTCATCATGGTTAACTGTTGTGCCTTTTCTCCAGCAAGAAGCGTGCCAACTTTTCAGATAAACTTTCGCATGAATGTGTTGTTCATTTTAATATATTGATTATTAGTTAGATATGGATATTCTGACGGAAGGGCTGCAAAAAAAGGAAAACAGAGCTGCGAACGAGAATGGATTACAAAAATGTAAAACCGCAACAAAAGGATGATTACAAAAATGTAAAAAATTCTTCTTGGAAGAAAAATATTTTTTATTCCGCTGCCAAATGACCTGTTGTGCCGGAAGCCGCGTCAGGCTCTGTAAAACAGGGACAAAGCAGTTTGAAAGCGGGAAGATATGAAGTGTGGACAATATTGGCACGGTTTTTGCTGCAAATAAATCAGCTTAACCCAAACAAAACAGCAAACTGATGAATAGCGATCAATTTGAGACAGGCATTCCTGCGCCGCAGGGATTGTATGACTTTGAACAGGAGAGGGACGCCTGCGGCGTGGGCCTGGTGGCTGACCTGAAGAATGAACCGAGCCACAAAATCATTGAAATGGGGATTACTGTCCTCAAGAGGCTCATGCACCGCGGAGCCGTGGGTAGCGATCCGGATACCGGGGACGGCGCAGGCATTCTGCTGTCCCTTCCGGATGAATTCTTCCGCCTGGTTCTTCCCAACAAGCTTCCCGCCAGAGGCAAATACGGAGTAGCCATGATGTTTGGCGGATGCGGCCATGAAGAGGAATTGGAAGCCGCCGTTACGGAAAACGGCGGCAGCGTGATTGCGTGGAGGCAGGTTCCCGTGGACCGGGACAGCATCGGCAAAAATGCCCAGCGCACGTGCCCCCTGATCCGTCAGCTGTTCATTGACGGCAGCGGTTTTGCGGACCAGGCGGAATTTGAACGCAAACTGTTCGTGATGCGCCGGGAAATGGAACGGCGCGTGGAAGGCTGTTATGTGTGCAGCTGTTCCAGCCGAAGCATTGTGTACAAGGGGCTGTTTCTCGGCACGCAGATTGAAGGATTTTATGGAGACCTGGCCAGCGAGCATTTCAAATCTCCCCTGGCCCTCGTCCACCAGCGCTACAGCACGAATACTTTCCCAACCTGGAGCCTGGCCCATCCCTTCAGGTATCTGGCCCACAACGGGGAAATCAACACCCTGCGCGGGAACCTGAACCACCTGAGCGTGCGTGAGCCGCATTTGTCCTCCACCCTGTTGGGGGATGACCTGCAAAAGCTGCTGCCTCTTATTCCCCCCGGTCAGAGCGATTCCGCCTGCCTGGACAACATGGTTGAGCTGCTGGCCGCCGCCGGGCGGGACTTGCGCCATGTCATGCTCATGCTCATGCCGCAGGCCTGGGGCGTCAACTACCATTTAGGGCCGGATGTACGCGGCTTCTTTGAATACCACTCCGCCATGATGGAGCCCTGGGACGGCCCGACCGCCGTCGTTTTTTCCGATGGTATCAATGCGGGCGCCATGCTGGACCGCAACGGCCTGCGCCCTGCGCGCTATACGCTGACCACGGATGATATTTTCATTCTGGCTTCGGAAACGGGCGTAGCTGATATTCCCGCGGAAAAAGTAGCCCGCAAAGGCCGCCTCCGTCCCGGGGAAATGATTTACTGCGACCTGGTGAACCACCGGCTGGTATCCGATGCTGAAACCAAGAATGAAATGGCCAGGCGCATGCCCTACCGCCGCTGGGTGGAGAAAAACAAAATTTCCGTCCGTTCCCTGTTTGATTCTATTTCCGCCTCTGCGGAAATGCCGGACCTCGTGGGCCGCCAGCGCCAGTTCGGATTCACTCAGGAGGATGTGGAGCTGATTATCCGCCCCATGATGCTGAAAGGCGCGGAGCCTCTCGGCTCCATGGGAAATGACGCGCCGCTGGCCGTCCTCTCCGGAAAGGCGCCTCTCCTGTTCAATTATTTCAAGCAGCTGTTCGCCCAGGTGACCAATCCGCCCATCGACCCCATCCGGGAGGAACTGGTCATGAGCCTGACTACATACATAGGCAACCATCCCAACATTCTGGAAGAAACGCCGGAGCACGCCCGGCTGATCAAGATGGCGCGCCCCGTCATTACGGATGAAGAACTCAACCGCCTCTGCAATATTCGGGAGGCCGGTTTCCCTTCCGCCAGGCTTTCCATCCAGTTCCCGGAAGGCGGGGACGGGAAAGCCCTGCGGGAGACGCTGGAAAGCCTGGCGGAATCCGCCGTGGGTCTGGTCAGGTCCGGCGTGCGCATTCTGGTGCTGACGGACCGCAACATAGGGCACGGCTACCTTCCCGTTCCCAGTCTTTTGGCCTGTTCCGTGGTGAACCGCGCGCTGGCGGCCGCCGGGCTGCGTTCCGACGTAGGGTTGATTCTGGAAACCGGGGAGGCGAGGGAAACAATGCACTTTGCGCTGCTTCTGGGCTTCGGGGCCACGGCGGTCAATCCGTACCTGGCTCTGGCGACGGTTACTTCCCTGGCCGCACCGCAGGACTGCCCTCTGGATGTAGTGAAAGCCTCCGGAAACTACATCAATGCCATAGACAAGGGACTGCTTAAAATCATGTCCAAGATGGGCATTTCCACGTTGCGCAGCTACCGCTCCTCCCAACTGTTCGAGGCGGTGGGTCTGAACCGGGAACTGATTGACGAATTCTTTCCCGGCACCGTCAGCCGCGTAGGAGGCATAGGTCTGGATGAAATAGCCGCGGAATGCAACCAGCGCGCCGCGCAAAACGCGGAACACGGGGACAAGCTGGATGCGGGAGGGCAGTACAAGTATAAGAAAGGAGGGGAGAACCATCTCTGGAATCCGCAGACACTTCAGGCTTTCCGCGCTGCCGTGCGTGACAATGACGAACGGAAATACCGGGAATTCGCGGATTACAGCAACCGTCAGGCGCAGCATCTCTGCACTTTGCGCGGCCTGTTTGAATTTGCTCCGGCGGATGCTATCCCCCTGGAAGAAGTGGAAAGCGTGGATTCCATTTTGCGCCGTTTCGTTTCCGGAGCCATGTCTTTGGGTTCCCTCAGCCCGGAAGCCCATGAAACCATCGCCATTGCGATGAATAAAATCGGAGCCAAAAGCAATTCCGGGGAAGGGGGGGAAGATGAAGCCCGCTATGAACCCAACGCCCGGGGCGAAGTCCGCTACAGCGCCATCAAGCAGGTGGCAAGCGGGCGTTTTGGCGTGACCATTAATTATCTGCGCCATGCTTCCGAGCTCCAGATTAAGATGGCCCAGGGAGCCAAGCCCGGGGAGGGGGGGCAGCTCCCGGCGCACAAGGTGGATCCATACATCGCCCGGCTGCGCCATTCCATGCCGAACGTCAGCCTCATCTCTCCTCCTCCGCATCATGACATTTACTCCATTGAAGACCTAGCCCAGTTAATTTACGATCTGCGCAACTCCAATCCGGATGCCCGTGTTTCCGTCAAGCTTGTTTCCGAGGTGGGCATCGGCGCGGTTGCCGCGGGGGTGGTGAAGGCCCATGCGGATGTGGTTGTGGTCAGCGGCCACGACGGCGGCACGGGCGCCTCTCCGCTCACCAGCGTGAAGCACGCCGGGCTGCCGTGGGAGCTGGGGCTGGCGGAAACGCAGCAGACACTGGTGCTCAACAAACTCCGTTCCCGCGTCCGGCTCCAGGTGGACGGCCAGTTGCGTACGGGGAGGGACGTCGTGATGGCCGCCCTGCTGGGGGCGGAGGAATTCGGTTTCGGAACCGCCATCCTGGTCTCCATCGGCTGCGCCATGCTCCGCAGGTGCCATGAAAATACGTGCCCGGTAGGCGTCGCCACGCAGGATCCGGCCCTGAGGGCCAAATTCAGCGGCAAGCCGGAATACGTCATCAATTACCTCCGCTTCGTGGCCCAGGAAACGCGGGAAATCCTGGCTTCACTGGGGCTTCGTTCCCTAGATGAAGCCGTAGGCAGGGCGGATCTGCTTTCCGTAAACCGCGCCATAGATTTTTACAAGGCCCGGCATTTGGACTTTTCCTCCATCCTGCATGCGGCAGAGGGGGACGGACGCAGGTTTGACCCCTCTTTTGAAAAGGAACCGCTGGACAACTACGACCGCCGCCATCTGCTGCCGGCATTAAAGCCCCTGCTGGAAAAGGGGGAAAAGACGGAACTCTGCCGCGACGTCCGCAATGTGGACCGGACGGTAGGGACGGAACTTTCCGGTGAGTTGGTGATGAAATTTGGGCCGCGCGGCCTGGCGGAAGATACGCTTACGGTGCACTTCACCGGATGTGCGGGGCAAAGCTTCGGGGCTTTTCTGGCTCCCGGCGTTACCTTTGAACTTGTCGGGGAGGCGAATGACTTTGTTGGGAAGGGCCTGTCCGGCGGCAAAATCATCGTGCGTCCCCCGGATCATATCTCCTACGTACCGTCGGACAACGTCATCGCCGGAAACGTCATCGGCTATGGGGCCACTTCCGGCAGCATCTTCCTTCACGGGCAGGCCGGGGAACGTTTCGCCATCCGCAACAGCGGCGCCAAAATGGTGGTGGAAGGCATTGGCGACCACGGCTGTGAATACATGACCGGGGGCCGTGTGGCGGTTCTCGGCAAGGTGGGCGTCAATTTCGCCGCGGGGATGACCGGCGGCCTGGCCTACGTGTATGATGCGGACAACAACTTCGATCAGAAATGCAACCTGGGCAGCGTGGACCTGGAAACGGTCATGCCGCATTCCGCCGATGAAGCGGAATTGCTTCAGCTCATTTACGAGCATTACATGGCTACCAGGAGCCGCAGGGCTTACGACCTGTTAAACAACTGGCCGGAAGAACGCGGCAAATTCATCAAGGTATTCCCGGTGGAATACCGGCATGCCCTGGCCATGCATTCCTGAAAGAAGCATGCAGCAGTTTTCTGTTGTTTGGGGTAAGGCAGGGGCCTCCGCGGGTGCGGAGGCCCCCATTTTTTCAAAGGCCTGCCTGCTGTTTCATGGCCGGGCATTTTGGCGCCGCTTTTCCTCCTTGAGCCATTCCGCATTTGAAGCTGGCAATTTGCCTGTCCGGCGGCATTTCGGAGGCTGTTCCGTTCGTTTACCGGATAACGGCCGTTCCGGCCGCCGGGCATTTGGAGACGAATGTTCCGGATAAGGAGGTTTTTATGACCGTGCTGTCAGTTGATAAAGAAATGCGGCTGCATGGATGGGGATGGTGGTTGCGGTTGATGTCAGGAGGAAGGTCAAATGTTCCGGCAATGCCCGGTTCTGAGCGGATTATGAATTCGAAGTCAACAGGAAAGTTTGAATGGAAATGTGTTAGTGGAGTTTGGGTTTTGGAAATTCGGCTGGATGGCAATTGATAAAAAAGTGAATTGAAAGGTAACTGATTGGTATTCTTGTTATTTAGTTATTCAGGGAATTGCCGCGAATTCATAATCCGTTAGGTTTGCTCCAGTGGGTGTTTGGCATTTTCTGCCAAGCTGCTCCAATTAACTACGCAATGAATATATGACGAGGAAAACCGGCCCTCTCCAAGTGGAGAGGGCCGGTTTTTTGAGGAAATTCTGTAAGGGAGTTCCTTTCCCTTTTTGAGGCTTGCGCCGGCAGAATATTTTTTTCTGCGCCTTTCCATGAAAAAGTGCGGCCGCGGGGGCGGACGCACTTGCGGAGACGGAAGGCAGAGCAGGGATTCCTACTTTTTAGGCGTTATATTGCGCATGTTGCGGCCTTTAGCTTTGCGCTGCTGTTCTTCCAAGGCCGCACGCTGCTGCTCCATCATCTTTTGGAAAAAGCCCGACTTTTTCTTTTTGGCGGGGGAAAGCACGGGCATGGGCAAGCGGCGGATAAGGGCCGTTTGTCCTATGGAGATCAAATTCTGCGTGGTCCAGTACAGGGCCAGGGCGGAAGCGAAATTGTAACAGAACAGGAAGAACATCACAGGCATCAGGTTCATAATAATGCGCTGGGAGCGTTCCCCCGCCTGAGGCGTCATCCTCATCTGGATAATCATGGTTACGGCCATGATGAGAGGCAGAATATTGATTGGAACGCCGAACAGGTGGCCCACGGTATCAGGCAGGGAAAGGTCCGTCATCCACAGGCAGAAGGGCTGCCCCCTCAGTTCTGCGGAATACTGGAGCACACGGTAAAAGGCAAAGAAAATGGGAATCTGGATAAGCATGGGGACGCAGCCGCTGGCCGGGTTGATGCCGTATTTCTGGTACAGCTTCATCATTTCCATGTTCACCTTCTGAGGGTCGTCCGGATATTTCTCCTTGAGTTTGACCATCTCCGGCTGAACCAGGGACATGCGTTTCATGGCCATATAGGATTTTTTGTGCAGCGGCCAGATGAGAGCACGGACAACGATGGTCATGCAGATAATGGCTACGCCCCAGTTGCCGAACCATCCGTGGAAGAGGTTGAGCAGCCAGTTCATCGGAACGCTCAGGAATACGAGCCAGCCGTATGCCATGATATCGCTGATGGCGGGATAGGAAAGATTCAGGTCACGCAGGTAGGCGTTGAATTTGGGGCCGGTGTAAATATCGTAGGTGAGCGTCTTGATTTCATTGGGGGCCATGGTCAGATTGGGGATTCCCATGGCCACGGTGACGCCGGGCACCAGGGTGTTGCCTTCATGCGTCAAAGGAAATTCCTGGCGGGTGGCGTACACGGTGGACCCCCTGGACTGGTCCTGGGGAAGAAGGATGGTGGCGTAATACTGGCTCATGACGCCGGCATAAGTCAGGTCCTGGAGAGGGCCTTCCAGGACGCGGGCCTTGGCGCTGCTGAAAAAGCCGCCTGTGAAATAGGAAGGCACTTCCTGTTCCAAGGAGCCGTCTGCATGGTAAAAGAAATGGGTGTAGGTATCTTTTGGTTCGCTTTTGGCGATAGGATAGGCGCTCCCGCCGAAGATGCCCATGTAGCGCAGATCCTGGACATTGGGAGATTTATTGAGCAGGGAGACGGTCAGGCGAATGAGATATTTGCTGCCGGGCAACACTTCCCCTTCCAGATTTTTGACGGGGTGCAGGGTGTACGTTTTTGAGATGAAAAGCTGCCGTGCGGGGTCATAGCCTTCCAGGGTTACGGAGTCCGCCGTGCGTTTCACTTCCTTATACACGGTGTTGTCATAGGAAGGATCCTGGGTGGCGTCCATGTTGAAAACGAGTTCTCCGATGCCCCGTTGCTGGGCTTCGTTAATCGTGATATTATGGTCCGCGACTTTTTGGGAGTCCACGATATCGTTGTGCAGGGTAACCGTGCCGATGGAACCCCCTATGCGGTTGAACGTGTAAGTGATGAAGGGTTCCTGCCTCCCATTCACTTCCTGCGTGGCTACCAGAGTGATCGGGGCGGTTTTGTCTTCTTCAAGGGCTTTGTTGACGGAGGCCTGTTCCGGGGCGGAGGTTCCGGCTCCGGGGCGGACGCCGGCAACCGGGGCATTGGCTGCGGCGGCAGCCGCCTGCGGTGCGGGAATGGGGGCGGTTTCAGCCTTTTTATTGTTGCCCATGTAAATATTCAGGCCCAGAAGGGCGGCGCAGACGCCTATGATGATCCATGCTGTGCGATCCATAATGTGATATAGCTTGATTGGAGTTGGTGAAAGGAAAGGGAAAGAAAGGTAATTGTTCAGCGTGGGTGGCGCGCCGGGGGCACGGGATCATAACCTGATCCGCCCCACGGGTTGCATCTTAAAATACGCCATGTGCCAAGAAGAAAGCCGCGCCAGGATCCGTGGATGCGAACGGCCTGGATGAAGTACTGGGAACAAGTGGGTGTATAGCGGCAGCCGCTCCCGGGCCCCCCCAGGGCATGCAGGGGAGCGCTGATGAAGGTTTGGTATCCCTTTACAAGGGTGATGAGCAGCCATTTCATCATGTCTTGTCTTGTTCCCGGGAAAGAAGTTGCAATTTAAGTTTTCGGGCGGCTTTCCGCCAGTCCCGTTCCAGGTCGGCGTAGCTGGCTTCCACGGCCCTCCAGCGGAGGACGCACACCAGGTGTACGCCATTTTCAAAAGGAGCCCCATGCGCCCTCAGTATTTCCCTCACGCGTCTCCGCAATTTGTTGCGGACAACGGCACAGCCGATTTTTTTCGTACAGATGATACCGAATTTGGAGGGTTCCTCCGGATGTTCCAACGGGGCCGCGCTTAAAACAATAAGCCGACCTGCTACGGATGGCCCCTCGTTGCGTACCCGGGCAAATTGGAATGCCCTGGTCATGCTTTGTTGACGAGTAAGACGCATCTCCCGCGGGTCGGCCCGTGAAAAGAAGTTCCAAGGAGGCGTTAACCGGATCCTGGCGGCTGGATTAACGGCCGTGCTGGATGGTGTGGCGCTTGTACTGGATTTCGGCTCCCTTGGGAAGCAGGCGCTTGCGGCCTTTAGCGCGGCGGCGGCGGATGATGTCCGCTCCGTTCTTGGTGGCCATGCGTGCACGGAATCCGAACTGACGCTTGCGGCAACGCTTGGATGGTTGATAAGTCCTCTTGCTCATGATGTTGAAAGATGCTTCTTGTGAATTACTAGATTCAGTGCCGTCCGTCTAAGCGGCCTATGCACAACCGGACGAAAAGGATAACTATTTTGATTGTTTTGTCAATCCGTCAGGCGATTAATTTGCCGTTTTTCTTGCGGAAAGCACTGGGATAAGTAGTCTTTATGATTGATAGACAGTGTTTTTCTATTCCAGAAAAGCCCGCCTGCTTTACAGAAAGAGCAGTTCCGCGTATGTGGGGACGGGCCACAGGTCTGCGTCCGTCAGGCTTTCCAGCATATCAATGGTGCTTCTCAAATTGTCCATGCCCGTCTGGATGGCCCTGGTATCGGCTTCATCCACGGCGCGGCGCAGTTCCCTCACCTGTCCGGGGAGAATATCCAGCAGCGTGCCGATTTGGTTGGCGCGATCCGTAGTAGCTTTCATTCCCGCCTTGATTCCGGATGCCTTCATCTGGGCAATGGCGGTGGTAAGCTGCGTGAGCTGTTCCGTTACGGCGGGGATGTAAAGGGTTTCCACCATCAGGAGGGCCGTTTCCGCTTCAATGTTGATTTCCTTGTGGAATATTTCCGTCTGGATTTCATGGCGGGCGTGGAGTTCTACGGGGCTGACCACTTTGTACTTTTCAAAAAGCGCCTTGGCCTTGGGCGTTTCCAGAGCGGCCAGGGCTTCAATGGTGCCGGGGATGTTGGGGAGATTGCGGCGTTCCGCTTCCTCTACCCAGGCTTCTCCGTAGCCGTCTCCGCTGAATAGAATGCGCTTATGCTTCTTGATGATGTTTTGAAGGAGCTTGTTGAGGGTGGCGTGGAACTCCTCGGGCTTGTCCTTGACAGGTTCCAGAATGGTGCAGATTTCATCCAGGCTTTCCGCCACAATGGTATTTAGAACCGTCATGGGCCATGCACAGGTTTGGGAGGAACCTACGGCGCGGAATTCGAATTTATTGCCTGTGAAGGCAAAGGGGCTGGTGCGGTTCCGGTCGGAGGCGTCCAGAGGGAACATGGGCAGGGTGTCCACGCCGATGTTGATGGTCTTTTGGGTGCGCGCTTTTTTAGTGCCTCCTTTCTCGATTTGCTCAATGATTTCATCCAGCAGATCTCCCAAGAAGATGGAAATGATGGCCGGGGGGGCTTCATGGGCACCCAGGCGGTGTTCATTGCCGGATTTGGCGACAGAGGCGCGCAGCAGATCCGCATGTTCGTCCACGGCCTTGATGGTGGCGCAGAGCAGAGTGAGGAAGATGGCGTTTTCCTGCGGGCTGGAACCGGGATTGAGCAGGCTGCCGTAACCGGGGGCGGAGAGGGACCAGTTGTTGTGCTTGCCGGAGCCGTTCATGCCGGAGAAGGGCTTTTCATGCAGCAGGCAGACCATGTCATGCTTGTTGGCGGTTTTCCGGAGCACCTCCATGACCAGCATATTATGGTCCACGGCCAGGTTCTGGCTTTCAAAAATGGGCGCGATCTCAAACTGGCCGGGAGCGACTTCATTGTGGCGCGTTTTGGCCGGGATGCCGAGTTTCCAGAGGGCTTCGTCCACGTCCACCATGAATTCCAGCACGCGGTCCTTGATGGAGCCGAAGTAGTGGTCTTCCATCTGCTGGTGCTTGGGGGGCACATTGCCGAAGAGGGTGCGTCCGCACATCATCAGGTCCGGGCGCAGGGCATAAAGCTGCTTGTCCACCAGGAAGTATTCCTGTTCCGCCCCCAGGTCGGCGCTGACATGAATGTTGTCCGGACCGCCAAAGCAGGACAACAGCCGCTTGGCCTGCCGGGTGACGGCAGTCATGGATCTCAGGAGAGGCGTCTTTTTGTCCAGCGCCTGTCCCTTGTAAGAGCAGAAAGCGGTTGGGATGCAAAGCGTGGCGCCGTTTTCCGTCCGTTTGATGAAGGCGGGGCTGGTGGGGTCCCATGCGGTGTAGCCGCGTGCTTCAAAGGTGGCGCGGAGACCGCCGGAAGGGAAGCTGGAGGCGTCCGGCTCGCCCTGCACCAGGCTCTTGCCGGAAAATTTGAGTTCCAGATTTCCCTCCGGGTCCACGTCCACAAAGGAGTCGTGCTTTTCCGCCGTGCTCCCATTGAGAGGCTGGAACCAGTGCGTGTAGTGGCTGGCTCCCTTTTCCAGAGCCCACGTCATCATGGCCTGAGCCACTTCATTGGCGATGTCGGGGTCCAGTTTTTCGTCCTTGCGGATGGTAGCCAGCAGTTTTTTGTAAACGGGGCGGGGCAGGTAATTGCGCATGGTCTCCATGTTGAAGACATCCTGACCGTAAATTTCCGCAATAAAGGTTGCGGCGTTGCCAACATCGGAAGGTGGGTTTGTATGCATCTTGATAGGGAACGCGCCAAAAGGCTCGGAACATACCAAACCTTAAAAGAGACTTTTTGGCAAGCCGAATCCTGCCCTATTTCTTCAGGAAAAGGACTTCTTCCGCCCCCATCCGTTTTCGGGAAGAAGCGTAAACGGTTTTCCGGTTTCTATGGTTCTCCGGCGGCAATGGCGAAATTGGGGAAGGAGGGAAACGCTTTAAAGGAAGGGATGGACCGTGATTGTCGGGAAGAGGGCCGGACGGGAGTTGGTGAAGCGCCGGGTTTTTTGTTTCATGAAACAGCGCGGGTGCCTGCCGATCGGTATTTTCCCGTATCTTGCAAGAAATTTATTTTGTTTTCAGTAGTAATAAGTACAACCATATTATTGTGAAATGCGTTTTCTGTTAATAGCAAGATGTTTATTGTTGATGATGCTGTGTTGTGCGGGAGCGGGGATGCGGCTTCATGCCCAGCCTTTGAATAAGGGCCGGATTGCCATTCTGGGTGATAGTATTGCTTACGCGGGCCATTGGGCCAATGAAGTGGAAAACACCTTGAGGGACGATAAAAAATTTGCAGCCTGCGAGATTGTCAATTTTGCCGTTCCCAGCGAGACGGTAGCCGGGTTGAGCGAATATGGCCATGCGGGCGGCAGATTCCCCCGTCCATGCCTGCATGAGCGCCTCAGCCGGATTCTCAAGATGTACCAGCCTCAATTGATTCTGGCCTGCTACGGGATGAATGACGGCCTCATGCAGGCGTTTGACAGAGCGCGTTTTCAAGCGTACCAGGAAGGGAATATCCGCCTTAAAAAGGCTGCCGATGCGGCAAAAGCGGAGATTGTCTTCATTACTCCTCCATTGTTCCGGGGGGATTCCGCTGAACAGGCTGAGTACGACGCTGTATTGGACAAGTACGCGGAATGGCTGGTTTCTAAAAGAAAAGACGGCTGGAAAGTCATAGATATCCGTCCCGGGCTTCGGAAGCTCATTGCCAGAGAGAAGGCCGGGAATCCCGGTTTCAGGTATTCCGGTGACGGCGTGCACCCCGGTCCGGAAGGGCACCATATGATAGCCCGGGAAGTTCTTGCCGGGCTGGTCCCGGAAATAGGCCTTGCTCCTGAGGTTGCGGAAAAAGACCATCGGCCGACGCCGGATACGATGAAAAAACATGAGAAAGTCCGTAATGAATGGCTGGTAAAAACAGGACATGCACGGCCGGAAATTCCGGGGTATGATCCGGAAATGGCCAAGCGTCAGTTCCCTAGGACGGTTTCTGTCTGGAATGGTTTTTTACGGGAGGAGTTTACCGTGGGCGGCCGCAGGGCATTCATCGTCTTTCCCGACAAGGCTGTTGTTTCCGGAAAAGAACAGTTGTGGATATGGCGGCCGCAATTTTTTGATTATAAGCCTATAGCAGATCTAGAACTGGTAAGGCGCGGTTATGCGGCGGTATTTATCAGCATGGAAGACCTTTACGGTTCTCCCAAGGCCATGGATGTGATGGATCAATTTTACAGGTATCTGGTGGGTGAACGCGGTTTTTCCAGAAAAACGGTGTTGTTTGGACTGAGCCGTGGAGGCCTTTATGCGCTTAACTGGGCGGAGAAGAATCCTTTGTGCGTGGCTGGCGTTTATGTGGATGCCCCCGTCTGTGATTTCAAAAGCTGGCCGGCGGGCAGGGGCAAGGGCAAAGGTTCGCCGGATGACTGGAACAAATGCCTGCGCGCCTACGGCTTTAATGAACAGCAGGCTTTGTCCTATAAGGGTAACCCCGTGGACAATATGCGCGGCATGGCTAAAGCCGGAATTCCTTTGTTGTTTATTTCCCGGACGGAAGATGACGTAGTCCCTATTGAAGAGAATACGGATGTTTTCGCTAAGCGTTACGCCGGGATGGGGGGACCTGTAAGAGTCATCCGCCGGTCCGGAGGGCATCATCCGCACGGTTTTGACAATCCTGCCCATATCGTAGATTTTGTTCTTTCCGTTACCGGACAGCCCGTCCCCTTGCGCGTTGCGTGCCTGGGAGACAGTAATACTTTTGGAGCGGGAGTAGCCGGAGCCAATAAGGATGTTTTGCGCTGGAGCCATCTTCTTGGTCAGGAATTGAGGAAAAAATTCAAACGGAAAGAAATAGAAGTGCTGAACTGCGGCGTTAACGGGCGTACCCTTCTGGCCAAGGGAGACCTTCCCTATATTAAAACGGGCGAGTACCGGAATGCGCTCAATTCCCATGCACAGATTGCCATTATCGCTTTAGGCACCAATGACGCCAAACCGCAGAACAGGAAATTCCTGTCTGAGTTTAAGCAGAATTATGCCGCCATCATCGCCGAACTACGGGAAAACATGCCCGGTATTCAAATCTATTGCGCAATTCCGCTTCCCTCGTGGCAGTCTTCCAGCCAAATTGACAAGGAAACGGTGAAAAATAAAATTGTCCCTCTTGTGAAGCAGGTTGCGAAGGACAATAATTGTAAAACCATCGACTTTTTCACCCCTTTTCAAGATAAACCGGAACTTTTTCCCGATGGCGTTCATCCCAATGCCGATGGGCAGGTGATTATGGCTGATGCTGCGCTCAAGGAACTTCTGAAGAAGTAGTTTTTTAATTTAATCAATACGGAATAAATGAACGCCAGACTATCGGCAATCACAGGTTCGATTCTCCTGCTGTCGTCCCCGCTGCAGGGATTTTCCGCAACAACTCATCCGGATTCCTGCATGAACCGGGATTGGAAAAAAGAGATTCCCCTGCCAGTATATCCAAACCGGGAAATGACGGAACTTTATCACCAAACATGGGAAATTGCGGCAGGGCGCGTCAGGAGAGGGCCGGAAGGGCTCCCCGCGTCTCCCTATATGGATGAAAATTGCTACGAAGATCAAATCTGGATATGGGACACCTGTTTCATGGTGCTTTTTGCCAAGTATGCGCCCAGGGCGTTTCCCGGAATAGAAAGTCTGGATAATCTTTACAAACCTATCCATGAAAAAGCCGCTACGCCCCTTAGAATCCATTTAGTGGATAATCCCCCGCTGTTTGCTTGGGTGGAAAAGGAATATTTTGATTTCACAGGAGATAAGAGGCGGCTTAATCATCTTCTTAATGAAAAGCGGTATTTGCAGAAGCATTTCAAATGGTTTGCCCGGGCTAAGGCTGGTGAACGGTTTGAATGTTCCCCCCAGCGTATTTACTTGAATTCCATTGGGGATGATGGCTTTACCTGGACGGGGAGAGCGAGCGGTATGGACAATACTCCCCGCGGGCGTGATGCCGGAGGATACCATAAGGTGCTATGGGTGGATGCCATTTCCCAGCAGGCTCTTAGCGCCCACTGCATTGCTGCCATGGAACAGGCTTTGGGAAATGAAAATGAAGCAAGAAAATGGAACGCTGAATATGAAGCGCTTAAGAAAAAGATCAACCATCTTTACTGGGATGAGCGGGATGGATTTTATTACGATGTCACCATTGCGGACAAACAGCCCTGCCGCGTTAAAACCATTGCTTCCTATTGGCCCCTTCTGGCCCGGATTGCGTCCAGGGAACAGGCGCGGAGCATGGTAAATCATCTGATGAATCCCGGGGAATTCGGAGGCAGTTATCCTACTCCTTCCCTGGCCCGCTCGGATAAGGATTATCATCATCAAACCGGGGATTACTGGCGGGGAGGAATTTGGCTGCCGACGACATATATGGCGATTAAGGCCATTGAAAAGTATGGCTACCATGAGGAGGCCGATGCTATTGCCGAGAAGGTTATCAACCAGCAGCTTGCCGCTTACAGGAATATGGAACCGCATACTGTCTGGGAGTGCTATAGCCCAAGCGGAGATGCCCCCTCCACTGAACACGGACGCCGTGTAAGACCGGAATTTTGCGGCTGGTCAGCCCTGGGGCCGATTGCGTTGTTTATTGAAAATGTGCTGGGATTTAAGAAAGTGTCTGCCGCCGGAAAGGAAGTCCGGTGGAGGTTGAAAAAAAACAAGGGCCGCCATGGAATCAGGAATTTGAGGTTTGGCGATATTGTAACCGATATTGTTTTTGATGGTGAAGGCACGGTGTCAGTCACGTCGAATGCTTCTTACTCTCTAATCATTAATGGCAATACTTATTCAGTAAGGAAGGGGGATACTGAAATTAAGCTGTAAGGACCTTCTGTTTATCCACGGAAGGGCGTCATTGATGTTCTTCCGCGGGGTTTTTCCTTTTGCCGGGGCAAGATGCGGGTTTTTCCCGTGCCTGCGCCAATTTTTTTCTTTTGGAGGCGGTCTGAGAGGCAAGGGTGACAAAGGAAATTCCGGAAGGGCGGCAAGGAAATGTTCCGGAACATTATTTGAGAGGTAATGTTGTCTGCCGTTTTAACGGGGAGAGCAGGCTTCCTCCATATGCCTTACGGAAATTTTTTGGTAAAGGGTATGGGTTTGTCCGGGGGCGAGGGAAATGGAACGGGGCTCCGCGTTTCCCGTTTCAATGCACAGGAATTTATTCCAGGACTCCGCACCCAGGTCCGCCATGTTTTTGGCGCCCTGTTGTCCAGGATTCCAGACGATGACGGAAGAGGCATGATTCCGCTCCACCGTGATGGCGCGGTTCAGCATGAGGTCTTCCAGCATTGTTTTTCCCGAACAGGAGGGGAAGTTGTAAACGCGGTCCAGACACCCCAGCGGCGCCAGCGGGCGTTCTCCGTGCTTCATGGGCTGGGCGGCTTCTTCCCGGAACGGGATGTCCTCCAGCCCATGAACGCGGCATTTGGTCAGGTTGCCGACGGCAAAGTAGTTGTGGAAGGCTTCCGTGAGCTTGCAGGGCTGCGTGCGCGCCGTGGTTTCCAGCTTCATGGTCAGCGTGCGGCCCAGGGTAAGACGCAGGATGGCGGCGGGATAGGATTCATCTTCTGGATAGAAAGCCAGGGAGAGCAGGACGTTGCCGCGCTTGTCCATTTCCTGGTGGTGGAGGCGCCATTCCGAGGTGCGCGCTATGCCGTGGGACGGCGCGCCTTCCCGGGGACCGAACCAGGGCCAGCAGACGGGGATGCCTCCGCGGATGGCTTTGCCGGGGACAAAGGCTGCGTTGGGAGAAAGAAAAAGGCATTCCTCATGCCCTGCCGGCTTCCATGAGGTGAGGTGCGCTCCCTGAAGGCACAGGGATGCCGTGCAGAGCGGTGTTGTTACGTCCAGGAAAGAAAGCCCCTGGTTTGTTGTGCGCCGGACGGTCATGGCTGAAGGCGTTCAATTGTCCAGGAGCCGTTTTCCTGAAGTTTGTACATGAAACGGTCATGCACGCGGCCGGGGCCGCCCTGCCAGAATTCAAAGGTATCCGGGATAATTCGGTAGCCACCCCAGAAGGAGGGAAGGGGTATTTCTCCCTTGGAGAATTTGTTTTTCAGTTCCATCAACTTCATTTCCAACAGTTTTCTTCCGGAAATGACGGAGCTTTGGTGTGAAACCCAAGCTCCAAGCTGGGATTCCTTGGGGCGGGTGAGGAAATATTTCAGGGATTCCGCGCGGGAGACTTTGACGGCTTTTCCGTAAATGATGATCTGGCGTTCCAGCATTACCCACGGAAGCATCATGCAGACCTGCGGATTTTCTTCAATATCGCGGGCCTTGTGGCTGCCGTAGTTGGTGAAGAAAACAAAGCCCGTCCGGTCAAAATATTTGAGCAGCACGGTGCGCAGGGAGGGCCTGCCCTGGGCGTCCGCCGTGGCCAGGGAAAAAGCGTTGGGTTCCGGAATATCCGCTTTCAGGGCCTGTTCAAACCAGGTTTGGAATTGTTCAAAGGGATTTTCCGTCAGGTCCTTTCTGTGCAGCTGGCCTTTGAGGTATTCTTCTCTGAAATTGGACAAGTCCATGGCGTGTTGAACGATGAGGAGTTATTCTACGCTGAAATCCAGCCCCAGGTCCAGGGAGGGGGCCGAGTGGGTCACGTAGCCTACGGAGACGAAGTCCACGCCGGATTCCGCAATGGCGGCTACCGTGTCCAGATGAACGCCTCCGCTGGCTTCCAGCAGGGGGGTGGTGCGTCCTCCGCGCATGGCGACGGCTTGTTTCAGCATTTCCGGCGTCATGTTGTCCAGAAGGATATGGTCCACGCCTTCCAGTTTAAGGAAGTTGCCCACCTGTTCCAGGGTGTCCGCTTCCAGCTGGATTTCCACGCCGGGCTTTTCCTGACGCAGCCTGTTGATGCATTCCTGGAGGTGTTCCGTATTTCCATCCGTCATCAGGTGGTTGTCTTTCACCATGGCGCGGTCATAAAGGCCCATGCGGTGGTTGGTGCCTCCGCCATGGAGCACGGCCGCTTTTTCCAGCAGACGGTAGCCGGGAGTGGTTTTGCGGGTATCCAGAATGCGGGCGCTGGTGTGAGAAATGGCTTTCACATATTGTCTGGTGAGCGTAGCTACTCCGGAAAGACGCTGGATGAAGTTGAGGGCGGTGCGTTCCGCCCCAAGAATGGAGCGGGCGGAACCTTCAATAAGCATCACCACGGCGCCGGGCGCCACGGCTTCCCCGTCATGCAGGTAAACTTCCACCTTCAGGGTGGGATCCACCTTGCGGAAAACTTCCGCCGCGACATTGACGCCGGAAAGAACGCCTTTTTTCCGGGGGGTCAAAATAGCTCTGGCTGTCAGATGTTCCGGGACGAAGTATGTGGAAGTCACGTCGCCGGAGCCGAAGTCTTCGGCCAGCGCCAGATTGATCAGGGTTTCCACGTTGTCGGATACGGTTTCTGCGGGCATGAAAGAAAAGCGGCTTAATATTCGCGGTTAAGAAGATAGTTGGCCAGTTCCACCAGGCGGGCGCGGCGTTCTTCCGGGAAAATCATCAGGGCATCCAGAGCCGCCTGAGTGCGGCATTTGGCTTCGGAACGGGCGCCGTCCAGGCCAATCAGGGCCGGACAGGTGGATTTCTGGGAATTGACGTCCTTGCCGGCGGTCTTGCCGAGTTTTTCCGTGGAAGCCGTCAGATCCAGAATGTCGTCAATCACCTGGAAAGCCAGCCCCAGGTTGTAACCGAAGTCCGTCAGAGCTTCCAGCTGGGACTCCGTGGCGTTTGCGGACATGCCGCCGAAGCGAAGGGCCGTGGTTAGCAGGGCGGCCGTCTTCCCTTCGTACACGGTGCGGACTTCCGGTTCGGAAAGCTGCTTGTGTTCTCCCTCCAAATCCAGAATCTGGCCTCCGATGAGCATGGTGCTGCCGCCGGTGGCTGCCAGCTCCCTCACGTAATCCCTGACGGTATAGCGTTCCGTATCGTCCACCTGGGCGATTACGGCAAAAGCCTCCGTCAGCAGCGCGTCTCCCGCCAGGATGGCGACGCCTTCTCCGAAGGCCTTGTGGCTGGTGGGTTTCCCACGGCGCAGATCGTCGTTGTCCATGGCTGGCAGGTCGTCATGGATGAGGGAATACGTATGCATCATTTCCACGGCGCAGGCGGGAACCAGGGCGTCCACTGCCAGTCCTCCGCAGGCCTCCGCCGCCGCCAGGCAAAGGACGGGGCGCATTCTTTTCCCCCCCGCAAATATGCTGTAGCGCATGGCTTTGTGGATGGTTTCGGGGCTTTCGTCCTCTGCTGGCAGCAGTCTGTCCAGCGCTGCGTCAATCAGGGCGCATTGTTCTGTAATGTAGTCGTTCAGTGATTGTTCACACATGGCGTTATGGAATAGGTGCGGGGTGCGGCGGAAACAGGTCAGCGGTTGACCAGCAATTCCGCGATTTGTACGGCGTTGAGCGCGGCCCCTTTTCGGACCTGATCGCCCACGACCCAGAGAGTCAGGGCATTGTCAATCGCCATGTCCATGCGCATGCGCCCTACGTAGCAGGTATCTCCGTTGGTGCTGTCCAGCGGGGTGGGCCACACGCCCTCCGCTGGGTTGTCCATCAGGGCGACTCCGGGTTTGCCTTCATAGGCGCTGCGGGCAGTTTCCAAGTCCACAGGTTTTTCAAACTGGGCAGTAACGGAGATGGAATGGGAACGGTAAACGGGCACGCGCACGCAGGTGCATGTTACCTTGAGTTCGGGCAGGGAAAGAATTTTACGGCCTTCATTAAGCATCTTAAGCTCTTCCTTGGTATAGCCGTTTTCCGTAAAGGAATCGATCTGGGGAAGAAGATTGAAGGCTATCTGGTGGGGATAAACATTTTTCACTACGGGGTGGCCGTCCACTACGGCGCGCACCTGGGTTTCCAGTTCCGCAATGCCGTGCTGGCCGCTGCCGGAAACCGCCTGATAACTGGAGGCGATGACGGTTTTCAACCCGAAACGCTGATGCAGAGGGAAGAGGGCCATCAACGTAATGATGGTGGTGCAGTTCGGGTTGGCGATAATATTGCGGGGGTGGTTGAAGGCCGCTTCCGGATTGATTTCCGGCACCACCAGGGGCACGTCCGGCTCCTGCCGGAAGGCAGAGGAATTGTCAATGACCACACAGCCCGCAGCCGCCGCGATAGGAGCGAATTTCAGGGAAATGCCTCCACCTGCGCTGAACAGGGCGATATCCACCCCATCAAAGGATTTTTCCGTCAATTCTTCTACAGTCAGCATTTTCCCACGGAAAGCGACCTGTTTTCCGGCGGACCGGGCGGAGGCCAGAAGCTTCAGGGAACCTACGGGAAAATTGCGTGTTTCCAGGCAGGACAGGATTTCAACGCCCACCGCTCCGGTGGCGCCGACGATGGCAACATGGGGTGCTTGGTTCATGATTGTTGTCAGAAAATGACGGATATTTTCCGTCCGCCCCCATTATACGGCAGCCCGGTCATATGGCAATACGATTGCAAGCCTTCAGGCTTAAAAATGAAAAACTGTCCGGGGTGTAGAATCCCGGACAGTTGTTGAAAAACGGGAAAGATCGCGTTTTTTATTTCAGCGCTTGCGGCGCAGCATCAGCAGGGACAGGCCCAAAAGGCTCAGGGATGCCGTAGCCGGTTCCGGAACGACATCCTCAGCAGTGGCTGACATGGAAAAAAGCAGGTTGGAGTTCGTGTTTCCGCCGCCATTGCGGGTGGACATCACAATGTAAGCCGTGTCGCTGGTAAGGGGAGTACCGCTCAAGTCCACGGACAGGGTCATGCCTGTTTGAATCAGGGAAGAGGCCTGACCGGTCAACTGGCTGATCTGCCAGCCTTCTGCCGTCTGATAAACGATATTGAGCGTCGTGAAGTTTGCTCCGGATTGCAGCCCGGCGCAGTCCACGGAAAGAGTCAATCCTGTATAACTGGCGTAATCACTGGTAAGCGTTACCGCTGTTCCTACGATAGAGCCGCCGTAAGCATTTCTGTTGATGAAAGACACGGATACATCAGTATCCCCGGATGCGGTGACGCTGCCGTAAATACCGGAGCCGGAATTGCCGTTTGCAGTGGTGCCTTGCCAGCCGGTGGTGCCTTGCAACCATGTGACGACTTTTTGTGCAGTGATGACATTTCCGCTGTTGACGTCTCCGAATCCAGACAATTTAAGGTTTGCAGGCAGAGATGCCCCTTCGGCTGCCTCCCCATTTAGGTCGATTGCTACGGTGGCGGCCATCCCTGCGCCGCAACACAAAGCCATAAGACCGGAAAGAAATAATGTGTTCTTCATGGTTGTTCGTTGCTCTTTTTTATTGCTGTAATTTGCCGGGCTGTCTTGAACCCGCTCATGATGAATAAAGCGGATTTTCAATCCGGAAGTCAAGCGTAAATTCTGATAACCAAGAATTTGTGCCGAACTTTATTGCATCATTGAAAACCTTTTTATGCATACGGAAAGCCTGCCGAAATATCCACCCATGCAGAAACCGCCGCCAGCTTTTGAGACTGCTCAAGATAAGTCTGAAAACCGGAGAACTCTTTTCCCTGAAAGCTGGTACATCTGCCGCGAATGTCCGTTTCAACAGCCGCAGGAAACAGTCCCGCACCCTGCAGAAAGAGAAACTCATGCACTGTTTTCAGGGCATATCGGATTGAAAATCCGGCATATCCTCACTTTCCATGAAAGGCAACAAAACAGGCTCCCGATTTTAGGGAGCCTGTCTTTAAAGGAAAGAGCGGTGCAAGCCTGCTATTTAACCCATTTTCCCGCGCCTTCCGGCAGCCTGCCGTCAGAGACGGGGCCGTAGCGGGTGGATTCCGTGTTGCCCCAGAGGGGGACGCCTACGATGCGTTTCCACCAGCGGGACATGCTGGCTCCCGTATAGCAGCCGAAGCTCCAGCAGTCGGACTGCGGCGTGAAAATATCCCGCCGTATCCTGTTCAGGTCCGTCTCATGGATCCATTCCGTGGAAACGGCCATGATATTGTTGCCGTAGTCCAGCATCCACGCATAGCAGTTGGAATGACCGAAGTAGTAAAAGGATTCCACCTTGTCGCCGTGGAAGCGCGGGGAGGAATTCAGCGCCCGGATGGCCTGGTCGGCGCTGTTTACCCAGACGAGCCTGATTTTATACTTGGAAGCCAGGTCCGCAATCCAGCGGGTGTAAGGTTTGCCGTCTTCCTTCCCCCGGGTTGCGTAACCGGGGCGGTAAACAATCCAGGTGATCCTGGCGGCAGGATCTTGCTGCTGGATCTGGGCGATGCGGATGGTGGAGGCCCTTACAAAGTTGGCCCACCAGTTGTCATGCCTGTCAGGCTGTATTCTCAGCCCTTCCCATTGCCTGAGTGCGGGGCCGCCGCACATGACGACGTGAACGGCCCGGGACAGTCCCGTGCCGCCCAGCAACAGGGCCAGAGCGAGAAAAAGGCGTGAAAGCATGCCCGCACCCTACCTTTGCTCCCCGTATCTGTCAATCCGGCGGAGCGTTTTTTGCGGGAACAGACGCGCGTGAAAAGACAAGGGAGGGGGTTCATGTCCCCTCAGCAATTCACCACGTTGACGGCCAAGCCGCCCTGGGCGGTCTCCTTGTATTTGGATTGCATGTCCCTTCCGGTGTCCAGCATGGTGCGGATGACCTTGTCCAGCGGGACAAAATGAGCGCCCGTGCCGCCCAGGGCCATGCGGGCGGCGTTGATGGCCTTGATGGCGGCGATGGCGTTGCGCTCAATGCAGGGTATCTGGACGAGGCCCGCAATAGGATCGCAGGTGAGGCCCAGATTGTGCTCCATGCCTATTTCCGCGGCGTTTTCCACTTGGTGGGGTGTTCCCCCCAGGTACTCCGCAAGAGCGGCGGCGGCCATGGAGCAGGCTACTCCCACTTCTCCCTGGCAGCCTACGTCCGCGCCGGAAATGGAGGCGTTTTTCTTGTACAGGATGGCGATTCCCCCGGCGGTGAGCAGGAAGCGATGCACGGCATCTGGATACGGGGAAACGCAGAATTTGGTGGCGTAGTTAAGAACGGCCGGAACGATTCCCGCCGCTCCATTGGTCGGAGCGGTGACGATACGGCCGCCGGCCGCGTTTTCCTCACTTACGGCAATGGCGTACAGATTGATCCAGTCCATAATGGAGAGAGGGTCTTTCAAGGCCGATTCTCCGTGCACCAGAAGATTCTTGCGCAAAGTTTTGGCCCGGCGCGGAACCTGCAGAACGCCCGGCAGGTTGCCGCGCGCGCTCATGCCGTTGGAGATGGACTGCTTCATCGTCGCCCAGATCAGGTCCAGTTTTTCACGGACTTCCCGTTCCGGGAGCATGGCGCATTCGTTCGCCATGACAATGGAGGAAAGAGGGCATCCGCGCTCATCAGCCATGTGCAGCAGTTCCTCCGCGGATTCATAAGGAAAAGGAAAGGTTTCCCGATCCCTTTCTTCCGGATGCAGAAGTTCCTGTTCGGAAGAGACGAACCCGCCCCCCGTGGAATAAAATACCGCGTCTTCCACCGGGTCTCCGTCCTGGTTGACGGCAGTGAACTGCATCCCGTTCGGATGCAGGCGCAGGGGCTGGTAGTGGGAAAGATCTAGGTCGCGGGAAGGAGAGAAGCGGACGTTTTTTTCTTCCGTGACGGACAACGTTTCCTGCTGGTGCAGGCGGGCGATTTTTCCGGGAATGCTGCGCGGCTCCACCGTATGGGGTTCTTCCCCCAGAAGCCCCAGCATGATGGCTGTGTCTGTACCGTGCCCATGTCCGGTGGCGGCCAGGGAGCCGTAGCATTCGCAGCGGATGCCTGAGATTTCCGCCAAGCGCGGGGAGTGGCGTATCTGTTCAAGAAAGCGGTGCGCCGCCCGCATGGGCCCTACGGTATGGGATGATGAAGGACCTATGCCGATGCTGAAAAGCTCAAAAATGCTGTAATGGTGCATGTCCGTTTTCCTGTAGCGGGGAAGGGCCGGAAATCCCGCTGGGAATTCCGGCCCGTTCCGAAAGATGGGTTTACAGCCCCAGCAGGTAGCGTTCCGCTTCAATCGCGGCGCTGCAGCCCATTCCGGCGGAAGAAATGGCCTGGCGGTAGTGAGGATCCGCCACATCTCCGGCGGCGAACAATCCCGGCGTCCTGGTCGCCATCATCCCTGTTTCCCGGATAATGTAGCCGGCATCGTCCCGGTCCACCAGATCCCCCAGGAAAGAAGTGTTCGGCGTGTGCCCGATCGCCATAAAGACGCATTTGACGGGAAGTTCCGTTTCATCCCCTTCTACTACGTCCTTCAGCATGACGGCTTCCAGTTCTCCCTTGTCGTCCGTCTTATAGCTTACGATGGTGGAATTCCACATGGGGAAAATCTTTTCATTGGACAGCGTTCGTTCCGCCATGATTTTGGAAGCGCGGAGCGTGTCGCGGCGGTGGATCAGGTACACCCGGGAAGCGAAGCGCGTCAGGAACATGGCTTCTTCACAGGCGCTGTCTCCTCCGCCTACCACGCACACAGGCACGTCCCGGTAAAAAGCTCCGTCACAGGTGGCGCAGGCGGTGAGTCCGTGGCCAACCAGCCCTTCCTCTCCCGGTATTCCCAGATAGCGGGCGGATGCTCCCGTAGCCACAATGATACTCCGGGTTTCGTAATTCTGGCCGCTGGTCTTCACGGTGAACAGTCCAGTGGCTTCATCCCTGACGACGCTCTTGACGTCCTCATATGCAAACCGGGTGCCGAACTTTTCCGCCTGCTGCTGCATCAAGAACATCAGGTCCGGCCCCATCACGCCGTCCGGAAAGCCGGGGAAGTTTTCCACTTCCGTCGTGGTGGTCAGTTGTCCGCCGATTTGGGAACCCGTGATGAGAAGCGGAGAGAGATTGGCGCGGGCGGTGTAAATGGCCGCCGTGTAACCAGCGCAGCCGGCACCGATGATAATGACTTGTTCGCTCATAATAGTATATATGTCCGTTGCCATGGTAAAGGGCCCGTGCCCGTTTTGCGAGTAGATTTTGCGCTATGCGGAGACAATGCAGCGGCCTGCAATCCGGCGGTTGCGGGACGGGTTCCGGCAGTGGCGGAAAAGAGCTGCCTGCATGTATCCCTGGCGACGGACTGCAATATTCTGGCCCTGTCTGCGGGAAGATTGCTCAGCCGCGTCCCTTTCAAGGACAAGCGGCCCGGCAGGCCCAGCGGAGACTTTCCGAATAACGTGAAGTAGATTACGCATGCCGTCAGGTAGCTCCCTTCCTCCGTCGGGTGCCGGCCGTCAGGCTGGTACAGCTGGATGTCAGGATGGCGTTTGAGGCAATTCTCCCAGGCAATGCCCACGGGGGCGAGCGCTGCTTTTTCCCTCCGGGCAAGTTTCAAATACGTTTCAAGAAGATCCTTTTGCTCCTGCGGGTCCGGAGTTCCGGAAGCTCCTCTTTTCCCCCACGTCAGCATCAGGATGGGCGTTCCTTTGGCGGCTCGTATCAGAGAGCACCATTTTTCTCCGAACTCCATGGTTCGTTCCGGAGCCCGGATAGGTGTGGCGCTTTGGTCCTGGAGAATAACGAAGTCCCATGCCGTTCCCTCCATGTTGCTGCGGGCACGCCTGTCATTCCAATGGGACTGGAGGGATGCTGCCGGAGCCGCGTGCATGTGCACGTCCGGCCGCAATCCTTTGGTGTCTGCCATGGCTTTAACCATGGCGGGCATGCGGTTGAAAAACGTATAGCTGTTTCCCAGAAAGAGAATACGGCTGCCGGGGCGTGCAGGAACACAGCGCGGCCAGGAGGGGGATGCGGGCGGCTCTTCCCGGGCCTGGAGAGGGCGGGGGAAAACTGCCCAGGAAAAAATCAGCAGCAGGAATATCTTGGCGGGCGGCATCATGGCTTTAGACGGGTTCCCATGTTTCCGGAATAAAATTTCAAATGGAATTCATGACGTGAGCAGGCTTTTTCTATACATCAGGTAAAAGTAAATTCATAGAGATAAAAGAGAACATGGAATGCCTTTGTTTCGGCATCCCTTGTACGGGTGCCGGGGCTGCCGTCAGTCCCGGCAGGCAGACGGGGATTTCCTTGTCTCCGTATCGCCGCGCGAAGGTATTTTTCTTCCTTCTCCTTGATTGGGAAGCACTGCATCAATTGAAGCCTGAACAACTGGTTGTATGACTGGGGAAGACTTTCCGGAGGACTTGCCGAAAGGAGACGGGTGTGGTTGGATATGGTCCATGAAGTCTGAGTCGCTGACCAAGCGCCGTGTGGCGGGGGTGGATGATCCGCTGTTTCTGGATTCTCTGGATATTTACCGGACAAGCTTTCCGGTGCATGAACAGCGGCGGATACAGGATTTCCCGTTGGCGTTTCAAGATCCCGGTTTTTGTTATGAAGTATTTTTAAATGGGGAAGGCCGGGTGGTTGCGATGCTGGTGACGTGGCGTCGGGAAAAATTCGTGTATCTGGAGTATTTTGCCGTGGATGCCTCCCTGCGCGGCCAGGGCGCCGGGCAAAGGATTCTGGAAGAATTGAGGGATGCGTTTCCGCACAAGGTTATTTTGGAAATTGATCCTCCGGAGGACGGGATCTCACGTCGGCGGCTGGGGTTTTATCAGAGGTATGGCTTTGTCCCCAATCCGCAGTTTGATTATATCCATCCTCCTTATACGGATGAGGGTGAACCTTTCCCGCTCCTGCTGATGACGCATGGAGATTTGCTGGATGAGGAGACATACCGGAGCTTTGTGGATTTCCACCATCGCCACGTAGTGGCGAGGTGAATGAATGGCCGGGGAAAATCCGCGCCATGGGGGGATTTTCCCCTCTTGAAGCAATTTATCCTTGGGGGGGCCGATATGAGCCTGTAGGACATCAGGCTCATGTTGCGGTTTTGCCTGTTTGTGGAACGCCCCTGAGTCTGTATTTTCCGAATCAGAAGAGCCGTTCCGCATTTTTGGGAGACGGCTTTTTGAAAAATGCAGCGGGTTGGGATATACCGGAAGACTCAGCTCCATGCCCGGTTCACGGCTTCCCTCTCTTCCTGGGCAAGATATCTGGAGAGCCGTTCTCCCATGCGCAGCCTGTATTCGGGAATACTCCAGGAATGGAGCGGCTGGACGGCGGAATTGGTGAATTGCCAGGAGGGGACGGGAACGACCACGTCCAGCACTTCTCCGGCTCTGGAGGGCATCCCGGCCAGTACCGCCGCAATGGTGGAGGTAAGCTCCGGATGTTCATCCAGAATATCCAGCAGCCATCCGCAGCCCAGGTCCGTGGGAATGGCCTCCGTTTCGGCCAGCAGGTCCGCGAGGCGCCCGGGAGGGAGATTTTTGGAAATGAAAGACAGATAAGGGGCAAACCGCATGTCTCCCAGGCTCATCAGGGCGTCCAGCGCCGGAGCCATGGACGCCTGTCCGGAGCAGGGAGAGGCGCAGATGACATTCGCCAATCCGGCAATTCCGGGAAACCGCTCCTCCGGTTGGGGCGCGGCCAGCGTATAAATAAGGAAAGCGGATTGCCTGCGAATATCCGGCGCCTCATCCGTCATGGCAAAAGGCAGCAGGGCCCTCCATCCGTCCCCTTTGCGCTGCCGGATAAAAGCTGCCAGTTGCAGAGCGCATTTGCGGCGGGCGTCCGGAGCGCAGCGGGATTGGAACATATTGTAAATGGTGACGCCTTCTTCTTCTCTTCCCGTTTCATTGCAGGTGACCAGCCCGTAGGCGATCATGGCCAGAGGCCATTGATCCGAACCGATTTCCCCCCTGCGGGAGGGATCCGTGACGAGGGCGGCAAGCCGCTTGATTTCCGACAAAGAGCTGGTTTGATCCTGAAAAAGGCCCATGCCCGCATGATAGCCGGAGGCGAAAACCTGCCAAGGAAAAACCGTGGACTGCTTACAGGAACCCGGAGTTTTCCGGTGAACGCTGTTGAGGCATGTTGTTGAGTGTGACCGGCGTTTTATCCTTTATTTATTGGCATTCCGGCTCACGTTCGGACAGGAGTTCCGTATTTTTTGATGAAATTTTTTCCTGTGTTCTTCCCCGCTTTTCCCCTGGTAGAGGTAGGCGGTTTTGGAGTTGTATCCTGCCGTTCGGTCGATGAGGTCGAGAACCTCGCCGTCTCCGTATCCCGCCTTCCTGATGTATTTGACGACTTCTCCGGCCTGGTCGGGGAAGTACTTCACCAGCATGGGGATAAATCTTTTCTCCATGATTTTAGAGACATAGCTATGGTACATGCTGTTTCTCATGGAAAAATAATTTAAATTGCCTATGCGAAGAAGGTTGCTATAGTCACTCGGGTGCGTTCCGATGACATTCCCGTCCGGATTGGCAGGATGGGAACGTATTATTGCATCTTTCAGCGCTGTCTCTTTTTTCCCGAAATCAGGGAGGTGCAGAGATTTCAGCCTTTTAATGATGGCGGCGGCGTAAGCGGCATGGAGATGTTTCAGCCGTTGTTCGTGGATGCCCAGGTTGTGCGACATCTGTTTCGTATCCATGATGGAGAGCGCGGAAATGACTCTTGATTTGGCGGCAATGTCGTTGTTCCGCTCGTCTTTATAAGGCCATGGCTGAACGCTGTCGTAATCCGGAGCTTCATACATGGGGGCTCCGCTGATCAGATAAAGGCTCCAGAGCATGTCGCAGGCCTCTTCCCGCGTCATCGTTCCATGGCGCCGCATGGCGTTCAGTTCTGACAGAACTGTGTTTGAATATCCATAGAATTGTTTAAAATTTCCTGATTTAAAAAATTCTTTTAATTTTTTTGATTTTTCTCCCATTTGTCCGCGAATATGGATGGAATCAGGAGCCGGGAGTTGGCGATCAAATCCGGTCTCTTCCCCAAGGGAAGTTGAACAGCCAAGATGTATGGCGGCAATCGCATAAATAAAATATTTCATCATTTTTTTAGGTTCATTTATTTTGACTGGTTGATAAATACGTGCTTGTTATTTTTTTCTGTGGATCTGCTGACGGAACAATTGAATTTGGAAACCGTCGTCGTAGCTATTTCGTTGACGACGTCAATCCAGTCGTAAAAAAAATGCTGTTCAACAGTCTGAATGGTTTTTACATCTTTCCCGTCGACATTGATGTTCCAGTCGCAAAGCCATTTATAAGTTTGCGGCAAGTCGTAAAATCTTAATTCCGAAATGAGTTTTTTGCTTCCAATATTGTCAGATAGCCTGTTTTTGTTGTCAAGGGGTACTGGTGCAGGATTGGGATCATGAGGGGCTGCCAGGCTGCCTTCAGCCGGGGAGGGAACGCAGCCCTTATCCCGTTCAATAATATGGACATTTCGAAAATTCACGCTTGTAGGGAGGAACGTTAATTCCAGGACAGCTGATGCCCCTGCCATTTCTTGATCACCATCCTTTGGCAGATCAAAATAAATGACTCCTCTTTTATTAAAATCCGGATGATTTCTGTCATATGATTTCCGTAAATGTTTTGCGCTGATCCCTTCGGGAACAATGGCTGATAACGTGATTTTCGCTTCTCTTCCTTCTTCCGTGACTGCTTTAACAGTAATGTCGCCTCCTTGGGAGAGGTCATTTCTAATAACCAATGTTTGAATGACAGAGTTGTCTTCCTCTTGAAAAGAAGCCAGATTTTCTCCTTCTTCGATTGTCCATTCGATCTGGGATGGATCCCCAATGAGCTGGGGCTTGTCTGAAACCAGGGTTAATATTACTGTTTCACCTATGCCCAATTTCTTTCTTTTTTGATCGTTCTCTTTCTCTTTTTCAGGTACGGAGCCTTTTTCTTCTTCTTGAATATAAATTTGGGCAGAGTACTCTGCCGCCTGCGATTCGATGCGCAATACCTCATTTGCCAGTAAAGGCGCTGTGAAGCAGAGGCCCAGCAGCATCATGGCGAGAGGGCATTTTGCCGGCATTCCCGGGGATAAGACGTATTTTTGGAAGAATGGGGCGGATGCCCGGATGATGGCGTTCGCGTTCATGTTAAAATTCTCTGTGCTGGTTACCGGTTCTGCCGCAGGGGCGAGACTTTATTGCCGCTGATTTTGTTGATCAATATTTCCCCTTGATGCTTTAATTTTTTGTCATTCCATATTTCCAGCAGACGGCGGTAGGTTGCCACATAGTATGTGCGGGTCTGTTCTCTTTTTTCCAATGCCGTGATGGCGCCTTCCATCATGCCGGCGGAGTATCTTTTCATTTTAGGCGTCCATGAGGCATTGTTCCCTTTCCTGGCCCAGACGGAAAGATGCTTCCCGATGAATCCCTCCCTGTATTTGATTATCTTGCCGATTTCAGGGCAATCCGCCACGAGTTTGTTCCAGCACAGCCTCGTGAAGAGTTCCTCTGCCGCGGGAGAGCAGTCGGAGTCCAGGAAACAGGCGTACAGTTCATAGGGATTGACTTTGCTTTCCCGGATTTTGAGTATGTTTACCGCTGCATGATGGAGGAGGTTGTGTTCATGGGGCATGGCCTGCGCCAGTTCTTTAAGCAGGGTGAGTTTTTGCCGGTCATTGATTCCTTTGGCCTTCATGCTCAGGTAACGACGCCATGCCGGATAATTAAATGGGTTCATCTTGCAGGCTTCTTTCAGCAACAATTCCCGTTGGACGGGACGCGGAGAGCAGTCAGATAAAACCGTCATCAGGAAGGATTCTTCCGCCAGACCGTGATGAATGAAGGCATTGTAAGCCGGGATGAGCTGGACGGGGCCGTTCCAGGGTATCTGGCTTTTTCCCGTTGACCAGTTCCATCCGCTGATATTGTTGCCGATTTTCCAGTGTCCGCCGGGGTGTTTCCAGATAAAGGCGCAGTGTCCCGGCTGCCCGATGGCCCACGCGGGGACGCCTTTGGCTCTCAGAAAGCCTGCCGCTCCTTTGGAGACGGCGCCGCACACGCCTCCGTATTCCGTATAAAGCTTTAATGTGACCGGTTTGTGGTCGTAAAAAGCGGCTCCGGCATGAACGCTGACTCCCTGGAGGTTTTTCCTGCGATAGGGGATGAAACCCATGAATTTATTTCCAGCCTGTTCGGGAGGGATCTGTTTTTTCTCTATGAACTGCTGGGCCCAGGACAGGTCTTCCAGGCTCTCTCTGCCACGGAAAACGATGGCCCATTCCCACGGCTGCATCGTGTCCGCCTGGGGATGACATGCGGATTGGAAGTAGGATTCCCGGTAAAAATTGAATTTGGACAGGCATTCTTCAGGAGGGATGACATTTGAGGCAAGCCCTGCCCCCAGAGCCATGCTGGTTTCAACGGGGCGGAGCGTTTTATTGTTCGCGTTCCAGATGCGGTAAAATATGGATAGGGTTTGTTTGCCGGCTGCCCCGGATAGGGCAAGCATTCTGAAGACTTCCGGGTGGGTGGAGAGCCATTTCCTGAATGCCCCGTCCTTGAGTTCATGCTGCGTGAACGGTTCTCCGTTTTCCGCGGTGCTGAAAAATTGGTACAGGTGGCATAACAGGGCGACTTGCGGGGCGTGTGCCATGGCCCGGATTTTATCCGTGTCGAGGTTTGCGGTTCCCAGTTTCCTGCACAGAATATCCCGGGCTTTTCCGGAGATGAACGAGGAACGTTCGGCTGAAAGTAGTGTCTGGATATCCGGTTCCTGCGCTGACGCCTGGATAACGGGAAAGGCTGCCAGGGGGAGCGCTCCTAAAAGGAGAATTCGGAAGATATTATTCATGGGAGATGGGCGGAATTGTATCCATACCTAATATAATCCATCATATGGCAAAAAGATGATGAACTGTCAACGGAAATATTTTTATTTTCTGGGAAAATGATTGAACGAAGAATCAATGGAAATAGAAACCCAGTGAATGAAGAGGCGCCGCGAAACCATGTCCGCCCGTTGAATGGAGGCGTCAAGGGCGGATCAGGTTTTCCATATTGCTTTGGACCAGGTCAACCAGGTTGTTGACGGTCATGCCCAGTTCCTGCGCCGCGCGTCGGTAAAGTTCCGGAAGGGTTTCCGGATGCCCGTCCGATTCCAGCGCCAGCCGATGGAGCGGTATGGAGGCAAGGAGTCCCGGACGTTCCATTTCCCGCAGCCCTACGGAAAGAAGCCAGTTTCCCGAAGGAAGTTCCGTGCCGGGATGCAGTGCCCCCGTCCAGCCGTGCAGGACAATGTTCAAACGGGGATATTTTGTCAGCATTTCCGCCAGCGTGCCCCATGCGCGGCAGCAGTGCAGGGAAGCGGGGCGGTCCAGACGCGCGGCCAGTTCCAGATGCCGTTCCAGCGCTTCCTTCTGGAGAGGCAGCCCCGGGATGCCGCGCCGACATTTGTCCAGCCCCGTTTCCCCAACGCCCGCATGGGGGATTTTTTGCAGAAGGGATTCCAGCCTGGGCATTTCCTCTTTCCATTCAGCCGGGTTCAGGAACCAGGGATGAATGCCGAAAAAGGGCGTAACGTGTTCATCCCGTTCCGCCAGAAGGGCCACCTGTTTCCAGTCCGCCGGGGAGGTGCCGCAGATGAACTGCGGCGCCGTGCCGGAAGCGGCTGTAGAGGAATGGGTGTGGGCGTCCGGCAGATTCATCGTTGCTTAATGGGACAGAGATGGCGCGTCCGACGGTTCAATGATATCAAAACTCTGTTTCGCCAGGCGCACGGCGGCGGCGCCCGTTTCCATTTCATCATGGATGACGTTGGTGATGCCCGCGTGATGCAGGGAAGCCACTTCCGAACGGAATTTGGCGCGGGCAATCACCGTGATGTCCGCATTGGCTCCCTTGATCTGCATGTAGGTGGACAGGGCCGGGGCAGGGTCCGGGAATGTGAAGGCAATCAGCCGCGCGGTACGGACGCCCGCCAGGTCCATGGTGATTTGGTGCTGGATGTCTCCCAGAAAGGCCAGATGGCCGCCGTTGAGCAGGGATTTGACGGTGTCCGCATTCAGGTCGATAATGATGCAGGGGATGCCGTACTGGGACAGGCTTTCATGAAGCCTCCTGCCTACGGGGCCGTAGCCGCAAATGATGGCATGGTTCCTGATGCCTTCTATGCGTGTGATCAGGGTTTCCACGTTGAGGCGTTCCCGTTTTGTTTTCAACCCGGGAATGCGCACCAGCAGCGGGGTAAGTTTCCGTGCCGCCTTCATCAGTAGCGGAGTCATGCCCATGGAGACGGCGGCAATGGCGTAAACGTTGGTGGTCACCAGCGCCGGGATGGGGGATATTTCCTGCATGAAAGGGATGAGCACCAGGGAAAATTCCCCCACATTGGTGAGTGCGGTGGAGGCCATGATGCCCATGCGCCCGGGAATTTTCAGGAAGCTTGCGGCTGTAAGGCAGGCTACGAATTTGATCGCGAGGACAAAGGAGGCGAAGGTTGCCACCTGGCCGATGTGTTCCCACAGTCCATCAATGTCAATCAACAGCCCGGCGGAAACGAAGAAGATGGTCAGGAAAAGGTCCTTGAAGGGGAGCACTTCGCTAAGAACCCGGTGGCTGTAATAAGAGCTGCTGACGAAGAGGCCGGCGGTGAAAGCGCCCAGGGCGATGCTCAGGCCCAGCAGACTGGCGAGCATGGCAATTCCCGAACAGATGGCGAACACCATCAGGGTGAAGAGTTCCCGGCTTTTGGTCCGGGCGACGGCCAGCATGATGCGCGGAAGCAGGTAGCGGCCGATCAGCCAGGCGGCTCCCAGAAAGACAAGCCCCCGCAGCACGGCCATGCCGATGTTGAGCGCTGTTTCCCATGAGTCGGGCGCGGCGGTGAAGATCTGCGGCATGATTGCCACCAGCATGATGGCGGCGATGTCCTGGAACAGGGCAATTCCCACCGCCATTTTTGCCCCGGAGGTTCCGCTCAGGCCGAATTCCTGGAAGGATTTCAGCGCCACCGCCGTGGAGGATAGTCCCATAATGGCCCCGACCGTCAGGGAGTGGCTCATGTCCATGCCTGTGGCGTAATGAAGCCCCAGGCCGAAAGCCGCAGTGCAGATGAACATCTGAATACCTCCGCCGACCAGAGCGGTTTTCCGCAGGTGCTTGAGTTCATCGACGGAAAATTCAAGCCCCAGCGTGAACATGAGCAGGATAATTCCTACCTCGGAAAGAGCCTGGATGCTGACGTCGGAATTGGGGATGTGGTCCAGAATGCCGCAGTTGGCCAAAATTACCCCGCAGATGAAGTAGCCCGCCAGCAGGGACTGCCGGAAGTGGGCCAGAATGAGGGCAATCGCGATGATTCCCATGAAGACGACAGTAAGCAGAATGAAGAATGGAGGCGCTTCATTAGGGCCTCCGGAGGCCAGCAGAGAGAGAACCATGGCGGTCAGGTCGGGAAGTTAGGGAATGGTTATGAGGTTGATTTCCGGCGGGCAGTTGAAGCGGCCCGGCCCTATATAGCCTATGCCGCGGGTGACGAATACCTGCTTGTCCTCATAAGGATGGAACCCGGAGTACATGGTTTCCCCTTCCGACGCCAATAGCGGGGTGGAAAAGAAAGGCAGTTTGATTTGGCCTCCATGCGTATGGCCGGAGAGCATCAGGTCCCAGCGGTAATTTCCCAGCAATTCCCTTCCTTTGGGGTTGTGGCTCAGGACGATGGTTGGCATGGGCGAGTTTTCCTCCAATTCGCGCGGGCTCATGCACCGGTCCGGGAAAAAGTCACCCTCCCGCAGGTCTCCCAGCCCCACCAGTTTGAATTCCACATTTCCCAGCCTGGGGATGGAGACGAAGGCGGCGGAATTCCTGAGCAGCGTGAAGCCCCCTTCCTTCAGGACGCGTTCCACATTGTCCGCAAGGGCCATGTCATGGTTGCCCAGACATGCGTAGGCCGGGGCGACGGAGGAGAGGCGTTTCATCTGGGCGATGTGGTCGCCTGCATGAGTGACCCGCAGAAAATCCGTGTACAGATCTCCCAGAAATACGATCATGTCCGGTCTGGCCTGTTCCGCTATTGTTGCCGCTTTTTCCAGCAGAGGCAGATTGGTGTGGATATCCGACAATACCAGGATACGAAGGCCGGAAAGGCCGGGTACACATCCGGCAGGGGCCGTGTTTTCATTAAATTCCAGATGATTGGCTTCCCAGTGCATGTAGGAGGCCAGCAGGGACCCCAGCAGAATGACAGCCGCGGCCGCATACAGGAGCTTGCGGAGCTGGGAACGCTTTTTGGAGAAAGGGTGGGTGGTCATGATAGGGAGGGGTTGAGAATGGCCAGTTCCGGCAGGGTGAATAATCCGTTGCGGCGCACCAGCTTCCCGTCCAGGTAAATATCTCCGCCCCCGGCCGCTTCCGTCTGGATGCATACCATGTCCCAGTGGATGCGGGACTGGTTGCCGTTGTCCGCCACGTGGTAGGCCTGTCCCGGCGTCAAGTGGAAGGAGCCGGAAATTTTTTCGTCAAACAGGATGTTGCGCATGGGGCGTGTGATGGCCGGATTGACGCCGAAGGCGAATTCCCCCAGCCTCCGCGCGCCGGGGTCTGTGTCAAGAATGGCGTTGAGCTCCCCTGTTTTATCTCCCGCTTCCGCATGCACGACCAGTCCGTTTTTCAGCGTCAGGCGGATGTTGTCAAAGGGGATTCCCTGGAACAGGCTGGGCGTATTGAAGGAAATGTGGCCGTTGGCGCTGTCGATGACGGGGGCGGTGAATACTTCTCCGTCGGGCAGGTTGCATTCCCCTGCGCACGGGATGGCAGGCAGCCCTTTGATGGAAAAGGAAATGTCCGTTCCCGGCCCGGTAATTTTCACATATTCAGCCTTTTCCATCATGGCGGCCAGCTTTCGCATGGCGGGACGCAGGGCGGCGTAATCCATCAGGCAGGTGCGGAAATAGAAATCCTCAAACTCTTCCGTGCTCATGGCCGCCTGCTGGGCCATTCCCCCGGACGGCCAGCGAAGCCCGCACCAGCGCGTATGGCGGATGCGCCGCTGGGAGACGGGGTTCAGGGCTTTCATGGCGGCGGCCATATTTTCCTGTGGAACGGAGGACAGTTCAAAGGCGTTCCCCCCGCCGCGTATTTCAATGTAGGCGTCCATGTCCTCCATTTCCGCCAGGCGGTGGCGGCCGATGATGCCGTATTGTTCTTCCGTTGCTCCTGAGAGCATTTCCCGGTTCAGGCGGGACTGGTTCAGGCGCAGAAAGGGCATTGCTCCCGCATTCCTCGCCTCCCGGATGAGGGCTATTCCCATTTCCTCCGGAATATCCGTCAGTTCCAGCAGAACCCTGTCTCCGGGGCGCAGGGCTGTGGAATACCCTGCAAGCTGGGCTGCAAGGGCCTGAAAACGGGGGTCTCTCATGCCTTTATTAGGCAAATACGGCAGCCTTTTTGTCAAGCCGGAGACTTGCCACGGGCAAAAAACTGTGGTTTTATCCCCCGGATGTCCAGATTGCCCAAGTTAGGAATACTCGGTTCCGGTTCCGGTTCCAATTGCCAGTCCATTTATGATGCCATCCAGTCCGGTTCTCTCCGGGCGGAAATCGCCGTGGTGATGTCTGACAATCCGGACGCCTATATTCTGGAACGCGCCCGTTCCTGGGGCATTCCGGCGGAGGTTATTGACTGCGGGGGATTTAAAACCAGATTTCCGGAGGAATCCCAGGCATCCGTTGCCGCGCGCCTGAAGCAATACGGCGTGGACTGCGTGTGCCTGGCGGGATTCATGCGCCTGGTGAAACTTCCGCTGCTGAAGGAATTTCCTTCCCGCATCCTGAATATCCACCCTTCCCTTCTTCCAGACTTCCCGGGGCTTCATGCCTGGGAGCAGGCTGTGAACGCCGGAGCTGCGGAGAGCGGCTGCACCGTCCATTATGTGGATGACGGAATGGATACCGGCCCCATCCTGGGCCAGGCTCGCGTGCCCGTGCTGCCGGGGGATACGCCGGAAAGCCTTCACGCCCGCATTCAGGAGCAGGAGCATACCCTTTATCCCGCCATGATCGCCCGCGTTCTGGAAACGCTGGCATGACCTGATTCTCCTTCTGACCGGAAAGCAATCCGGCCTCCTGCCGGGAGAGGATGACAGGATGACCGATTCTCTTGTCTTGTGATATGAACGGAATCCGTTAAAAAGGAGTCCTCTTTTCAAAGAAAGGATAAAAATACCATGAAGATGAAACCTTCCATCGCCCTGTTTGCCGCTTCCGCTCTTCTGGCGGGTGTGGCAGGCGCGCAAGAAAAGGCCGCCGAAGCTCCGGCAGCCGACCAACCCAAACAAGAGAAAGAAATTACTGTGTCTCCCGAACAGATGAAAAAGGACCTGGGCTATTTTCTGGGTTTCCAGAGCGGTCAGCAACTTGGTTCCATTCCTACCCTGACCTTTGACGACCTGGACCAGGAATCCTTCCTGCAGGGCATCAAGGATGGCATGGTCCGCAAGCCCGCCAAGGACCAGGAACAGCTGAAACCCGCCCTGGATGCGTTCCAGAAGCAAATTGACGAACGCATTTCCGCCAAGGCCAAGGCCAATTTGGAGGCCAGCAAGAAATTCATGGAGGAAAACGGCAAAAAAGAAGGCGTCACCACAACGAAGTCCGGCCTCCAGTACAAGGTTGTGAACAAGGGCGGCGAAGAAAAATTTGATGAAAAGAAGTTCAAGAACCCCATGTTCAAGGTGAAGTACAAGGGCACGCTGCTGGACGGCACCGTGTTTGACGACACCAAGGGCAAGTCCGTGGAACTTCCTCTCCAGGTCATCCCCGGTTTTGCCGAAGCGCTGACCACGATGCCCGTCGGCTCCAAATGGATTGTCTACATTCCTTCCGAGCTGGCTTACGGAGAAAACACTCCCGGCGCTCCGATTGAACCCAATTCCCCGCTCATCTTTGATCTGGAACTGGACGGCATTTCGGAAGCCCCTGCTCCCCAGGGAGGCCCCATGAGCATTTCTCCGGAACAACTTCAGGAGATGCTTAAGCAGAGCGGCGCCCAGCAGCAGTAAGGAAAAAATAATTCAAGTCAGGGCCGTTCCCGGGAGGGAGCGGCCTTTTTGTTTCTATCCGTACCGCTTTCATCAGGAAAGCGAATGGGCAGACTGGGAATTTATAATCCTGCTTCTTTTCTTAATCTATGTATTTTACTTGTAATGAAAGAGTGATGGTTTTGCTTCTCTGGATATGTAGGCGGATATGCTGGACAGGTGGAGTTTATCATTTTCCATTATTTATTTAATGCGAGTCATTTCTGAAAATAGACTTGCCAACGGATTATAAATCCGGGTATTACTGGTCACAATATCTTTGATCAATATGAGACTTCATCTCCCTCCGTCCTTGCGTTCCGCCCTTCTCGCTTCCCTGGTTTCCTTCTCCGGCATTTACTCTTATTCCCATGCTGCAACCTCGGCGGATTTCTGGCAGATCCCCGATTTTGGCGGTCCTGATTTTACATGGACGGGGGCTGGGGAAGGCGACGCTGTGGGGACGGCAGGCAACTGGGAGGGAGGCTCGGCGCCGTCCCGCGTGGACAATAAGGGTCCGCATTTGATTTTTAGTGGCGTGGATGTGACGGTTACGGGAACGCCTCCCAATACCTCGGACGGAGGCGGTATTTCCGTTACGGGGAACGGAAGTGTGTCTGTGGGGCTTGGACAATGGGGCGGCAATGTTTACGTGGAAAAGGGTTCCTCCCTTACCACTTCTTTCGGTACCCAGCTCAAAAATATGGAGCCAGAGGGGCATGCCAATATCTATGTGGACGGCACTCTGAACATGACGACTCCGGGAGGGAATCTCAATTTTGACAATGGTACCGGTGCCGATAATCATTACTGGCACATTGGGCTTGACGGAATGATCAACCTGTCAAACACCACCACAATTACCAAGAACGCCAAAACATGGAATGTGGAGGTAGTGGTTGCCAGCGCCATGGAAGGGCTTGCGGTCACCAATCGCGAGATGGTTGACGACGCCCTGATCACACGCTATTTCATGTCTACAGGGGCCGATTTGGGGGCATCCCTGGATTCCCTGCGTATTTGGAAGCAAACCGGGGATGATGCTTATGAGGCATTGACGAGGGTTGATTCCGCCGGCCAGCTGGGGGCGGGTAATTTCCTGCTTGTTTCCAACGGTTCCGGCATGTCCGTGCAGTACAAGGGGGAAGGGTATGATGCAGAAACTCTGGTGTGGAATTCCAACGGGACATGGAGCAATACGGGAACGGGCTGGTACAAGCAGGGTGACGGAACCAAGACGGATACTTCCTTCCTGAATGGGGATGCCGTCATTTTCACGGCGGAGGAAGGCTCCAAAACAGTCAATTTCTCCGGAGGGATCAATGTCTCCTCCATGACATTTGAGACGGATTATGCGCTCCTTCCCGGGGAAGGCGCTACTCTTTTTGCCCAGGAAACGGTTTTAAGCAACGGTTCGTCCCTGACGTTGGGTGACGGGGATCACCGTTTTTCCGGTTTTGAAAGCCTGGTGACGGGAGGGGAAAATTCTTCCCTCACGGTTTACATGAAAACGGATGCTTCTTCTGCAGGAAGCGTCAATTTGCTGGAGGGCTCGGCCCTTCAGAATCTTTACGTATATGGAGCCTTGAGACTGGGTGCTTCTTCCCAGTCGGGATCATGGATGCTTGGCGGAGCCAGCCTGCATATGATGGCGGGTTCTACCATGGTATTCGGTTCCGATGCGGGGACATCCATCGGAGCGGGGCAAACGGTAATCGCAGAGGGCAGCTTGAATGTCTATGCGCAGAATGTTTCCGACAGCAACACGTATCTCTGGAACCTGGTGGGCGGCGAGAGCGTCTCGACTGGAGATACGCTGACCTTTAACGGGACCAGCAATCCGACCGTAGCAGGGAATATCACATACGCCGGGAATATCGTATCTGGCGCCCAGACCGGTTCCACGGTGACGTTTACGGGAAATATCCAGGCGGAATCGTTCAAGGTAGCCCATTATTACGGCAGGGTTCATATGGCCGATAATGAATTGGAAGTTAATAAACTGTGGGTCGGGGCCGGCGGTGGGTATGACAATTCCTTATATGGTGCTCTTGATCTTGATTCCGGCAATGTGACTACGGCAGGCCAGGTCCGGCTTGCCGAGCTGGGGCATGGGGTGCTTAATGTGAACCAGGGTTCCTCTCTGACTGTCACCGGCAGCAATAATACCCATAGCACAAGCGCCAGTTTCCTGCTGGCTCACTGGGCTTATTCAGGGGAACTTAATTTGAGGGGCGGTTCTTTGACTGCATTGCAGTCCTCGATGCATCTGTCCTGGGATGGCACTGGCATTTTCAATGCCGCGTCCGGAACGGCCAATTTGCAGGGAATGGACTTTTGGGCTTCCGGAAGCGGTTCATTCCGGGGCAGTTTCCTGTTGGGCGGCGCAACGTCCGGGGATGCCAGGGTGAACATAGGTTCTTCGGGCATTGCCAATGTGGCGGGAGCGGCCGTTATCAAACTGGGAGAAGGCACTCTGGGGGCTTTGTCCAACTGGGGTATAAGCTATAATCCGGATTTCACGGCATCTTATATAGAACTTCTGGGCACGGTGAATGGGACTATCCTTGACACGCTGGATGCCAATGACCATGCCACGGGGCGTACTGTGACTTTCTCCAACGGGCTGAAGGGAGACGGTAAGCTCGTGAAGGTTGGCGACGGGGTTCTGGTTCTTAACGGAACAGCCCAGGCCCCGGTTCCTGCCGAAGGAGAAACAGCAGCCGTCCCCGGCTTTACCGGAACAGTGGAATTGAGAGAAGGCGGTTTGACGGTGAAGGATTCCAGCGTTATAGGGCAGGGGGCTTTGCTGATCGGAGGCGGTCTTACTGTGAACGTTACGTCCGCGGACGGGTATGTGCTGAATGCCGGTTCCACGCTGGGCTCCACGGGAATTTCCGGAGGAACGGCTACTTTATCCACCGGGTTGACGTTAAACGGCGGCACCCTGAGCTTCAGTTCTCTTGATTCGGAGACGGCGGCCCTGACCGTCAATTCCATCAGCGGCAGTGAGGCTACGGAAGTACGGCTGGGGCTGTCTTCCCTGGAAACGGGGATTAGTTATGCCTTGCTTTCCGGAGCAGGGTTGACGGAAAGTTCTTTCTTTACTTTGGGCGGAGCTGCTGCGGAGTTGTACAATGGAACGTTTTCCGTCAGCAACGGCACTCTTTACGTCAATTTGAGTGACAAGGAAGGTTTGTTGAGGTGGAAGAGCGGCACCTGGAATACGGAAAGCTCGAATACTTCCTGGAGCCTTGACGGGACACCGTCAGCTTATGCCGACGGGGAGACCGTATATTTCTCCAATGGCGATGGCGTGGATAAAAATGTGACGATTGCGGGGAATGTCGCTCCAGGCAGAATCAATGTTTCCGGTACGGATTTCATTTTTACGGGTGACGGTTCCATTACCGGGGATACGACGCTGAACCTGCTGGACGGAGCTTCCCTGACCATGAACAACGCCAACTCCTATGCCGGGGATACCGTTCTTGGCGATGGCAGCAAACTCGTTGTCGGCAATGCCGGAGCGCTGGGCACCAGCACGGTCCTGTTGCAGGGAGATTCCGTTCTGGAACTGACCACGGGGACGTGGAACGGGTTGGGAACACGTTTGAACGTCAATTCCTCAGGCACGCTGAAATTGAGCGGGAACGCCTCCGGAACGACAACGGCCGCCCTGACTGGAGTCAGGTATGAGCTGGGAGCCAATACCACGCTGACCCTTTCCGCCGGAACCTATGGAAATACGATTACCGGGGCCGGTACGCTGATATCCGCGGTAGGAACGAATGTCCTTAATGGAAATGTTGATATTACAGGAGAGTACAGGGTGCTGGCAACCAACGGCACGGCATGTACCTGGACGCTGGGGGCCGGCGCTTCCGTGACGGCGGGAAGCTTCATCGGCCGCTACGAGTACAATGGAACAACCACGCTCAACATCAGCCGGGACGCCGTGATGAACATTACCGGCACGCTGCGGATTGCCCGTGACGGAAAAGGCGTCATGAATATTGGTTCGGGCGGCATGGTGCTGGCCCAGACGCTGGATTTGGGGCAGAACTGGGATGGAGTAAGCGCCAAGGGCGCCACCATTAATCTGAATGGCGGTTCCCTGCTTCTCGGTTCAGGCGGCATGACGGCATCCGGAAATACCAATACGATTGCCCTGAACATGAACTCCGGGACGCTGGGGACGACGGCGGCGGAAGGCTGGTCTTCCGCCTACAATATGTCCCTTACTGGAAATGTGACGGTTGATACCCGCCAGTATGATGCGGAAACCAAGTCCTACCATGACCAGGCTTCCACCGGCATCACCCTCGGAGGCGTCCTTTCCGGAGCGGGCGGCCTGACGAAAACCGGCTTAGGCACCTTGACCCTTTCCGGGCAGAATACCTATACGGGCCTGACTAATGTCCAGGCCGGAACGCTGGCGTTTACGAATACGAATGCCATGGCCCTGGGCAGCATTTCCATGGGTGCGGGCGCCAGAATGACGACGGCTTCTGCTCTGACGCTGAATAGCGGCGCTACCCTCACTTTTGACATGACGGGCGTGGTGGCGAATGAGCCTGTCATCAATATCACGGCCGGGTCCCTGGCTCTTACGGATTCGTCCTGTGCGCTGACTATCAATAATTATGGTGAATTGGAGGCATCTAACTATGTCCTGGCCCAGTGGGCTGCGGATGGAAGCCTGACGACGGATTCCTTCACATGGACGCCCGACATCACCAGGGAAGGGTTCGAATATTCCGTGGTGGTGGAAAATAACCAGCTTGTGCTGAAGGTTGCTGACGTCAGCGGGGACAATGGTTTTGTCTGGAACGGAGGAACGGACCGGAAGTGGATCAACACCAGTGTTGACGGCTGGACGACGAGGCTGACGGGGGCGGATACGCTGGATAATCAGGAAATTTACTTCTCCTCCGCGGAAGCGGGTGAAGTCAAGGTTTCCGGCATTGTAACTCCCAAGAGCGTTGTTTTCAACAGCGGCGCTTACACGTTGGTCAGCGATCCCGACAACGGGGGGTCTATTGCGGATTCCACAGCTTCCACCACGCTTACCGTGAACGGTACGGCTGAAGTTGCCTTAAACCTGGCCAATACCTATACCGGAGGGACGATACTCAATGGCGGTACCCTTACCATTGGCGCTGACGGAGCGCTGGGAACGGAAGGGGATATTATATTCAACGGGGGGACGCTGGCCTATGCGGATTCCGTTGCCGGTGAGGATGCGACAGGGTATGACATTTCCAGCCGTGTCAACGTCGGAGACGGAGGTTTCCTGAACGTTTCCGTGCTTGGCGCCGGGGATACCGTTTCCTGGGCCGGCTTGTCAGCCGATGTCATGGGGGCCGGCACTACCCTGACCAAAACGGGAGCGGGCACGCTGGCCCTTGGATACGCAGGGAATACCCTGGCCCACCTCACTGTGGAAGAGGGCACGCTCGCTTTCACGGGCGGTGCGACTATCGGCGTAAATCCGAACAATGCTACTATTGTCCGCGTCAGTGAAGGCGCTTCCCTTGCTCTTTCCGGCGGAACCGTCAACCTGCATGCCCAGCTCAATGGGGCGGGCACCGTCACTATCGGGACTGCGGATACTGCGGGACTGGTCAATATCTCCAATACGGGCAATACCAACTTCACTGGCCGCCTGGAACTGGTTGGCAACGGGGTGAATATGAATACCAATGCCAACTGGGTAGCCTTTGGGGCAGGAAATACGCTGGGAGGCGGTACCGTTTTCATCGACGGCAAGGGCTTCCATTTTTCCGCGGGTACGACGGCGGCCAATTTTGAAATCGGCGCAACCCACGGTGCGATGCAGAACGGCTCCTCCGGCGCCACATACACTTTCTCCGGAAACCTTTCCGGTTCGGGTACGTGGGCCATGGCTGCGAACGTTCGGATGAACAATGTCCTCACGGGATCCCTCAAGGACTTCTCGGGGACCCTGTCCACCAATGAGACTTCCGCCAACAACAATCGCCAGGCCTGGAACTTCGGTTCCGGCGGGGTTTGCGCCACGGGTGAAGGGAATTCCGTTTTTGGAGACGGCGCTATTCTGGGAGGTAACACGGGGTCCACGGATACCGGGCTGGCCGCACAATACAACGTCAACTACAACAATACGGAACTGGTGTTGAACGCTCTGGTGCAGGGCAACTCCAGCCTGACGCACGCAGGCACGGGCACTCTGATTCTGGATCAGGCCAATACCGCTACGGGAGCGCTCGGCATTACAAATGCCGGAGCCGTAGTCCAGCTTGGCACGGAAGACAAGGCCGGCCAGTGGGCCGGAACCGTGCTGAATGGAGCGGGAACGCTGAAAATCGTCAATGGCGCGCTGACCTCCGCCATGACGCGGGCGGAAGGCGCCACGGCAGCCATTGTCGTGGACTCAGCAGCTTCTGTCAATTTGGGGGAAACTGACGGCAGCATGCTCAAGGGCATTACGCTGGCTGCCGGAGGCAGGCTTGCCAACGTTTCCGGAGATATTACGGTGGGGGCGGGAGCCACGGAAACATTAAATCTTACCTTGGGGGCGGATAACATTAACCAGGATGCGGCCGGGGCGGCCATCATTGACCAGGGAGACGGCAGGCTTGTCATCAACAATCCCGCCACAGTCAATCTGGACATTGACGCCATTGTGAACACGCTCGTCGCCCATAAGGAAGCCGGTGCGGAAAGCTGGCTCACCCTGACGACCGGAACGCTGGAATGCGAAAACCTTGGCGATATCCAGTTCAGCAAGATTCTTTCCAATTACGGCATCCGCGTGACGGGCACCGATGGCGGAAGCCTGGTGCTCAGCGGGGAGGTCAGCGGGCTTTATATGGTGGATGATTCCTCTACTTCCGATCCTGATACCGTCACCAACTACGGCACGCTGGGGATGTACTCCGGCGTGGTGATTTCCCAGGACAAGACGCTTACCGTTCAGTTGGCCGGCGCACCCGGCGATTCCGACGGGGACGGCGCGGTCATCAACAACCTGCTGGGCGCTACGGGAAGCACGCTGAAAGTGGAAAACACCAGTGCGGACGGAGGCAACGCTGTTGTCATCCTCAACAACGAACGTCTGGAAACGGGATTGCCTGCTCCTGATGATTACGCCGGTGCGGATTCCATCATGGGCGGAAGCATCGTCGGGGAAAACGGAGTCACCTTCGTCAAGCAAAACACGGGCAAGCTGACAGTCAACGGTTCTTTTGTGACGGACACCCTGCGTGTGGAAGGCGGTTCTCTCGCTCTTAACGGTGAAGGGAACAGCTTTAATCATGTGGAACTTGCCGGCGCAGAGGAAGGGGGTGTTCTGGACATCAACCGGAATACCGTCATGGGTGATTTGACGGACAGCGGCGAAGGCGCAGCCCTGAACATCGGCAGCGGAGCCTCCCTTTCCGTCAACGGCGCCAGTAGTCTTTCCTCCAGCACCATCCAGGGCAGCGGAACGCTGACCCTCCGTGATACGCTGGAAATTTCCGGAACAGCCTCCCTTCAGGGCGGTGTTCTTCTTGATCTGGCAAAAGATGACGATTCCACGGGAACGCTCGACCTCGGTTCGACATCCGGCAGCACCGTTTCCGGAATAGGCGGAGAGGGAACACTGAAGAGCGCAGGAGGCGTTTTGACCGTCAATACCGGTAATTCGGGCGGCGGTTCCGTTTTCAGCGGTACGCTGGAGGGACGCGGGCAGCTTAATATTTCCGGTAATGCCGGGCAGACGTTTGAAAACGTCATGACCGCTGCCGGCAGCAGCTGGGCAGTTAACAGCACGGGCCTTTTCAATATCCGGATGGGAGGGACGGTGGACAACCCGAGAGCCAATACGGCGCTGACCCTCAGCAGCTTGACGCTGGGAGACGGTTCCAGTACGAACCTTACCTTCAACACGGACTACGCTGGCCCCATTATCAGCGTGACCGGAAATATCAGCATTAGCCAGGGCGCGGAAATAACTCTCAGTTCTACTGGCGGGAATGAACTGACTCTGGACGCAGACGGCAGTTATACGCTCATGCACGCGGATGGCACCATTGATCTGGGAGGAAGCGACAGGCTGGCTATCCTGCTGGATCCCTCCTCCTCCGCTTTCAAGAAATTTGAAAATGATGCGTACCTGGTGATGGAAAACGGCAACCTTGTTCTGATGGCCACGGCTTCCAAGGACAATAAATATGCCCGCCTTGCGGATACGTTTAATTCCAGGGCCGGAGCAGAACTTCTCTGGAACCTGCCCGGCGATCTTGCTGCGGATTCCATCCTCAAGAAGGTGGATGACGCCGTAGGAGCCCTGACGTCTTCCAACCCCTCGGAAGCGAAACGCACCATGGCAGCAGTGGCAGGGAGCACGGTCAACGCGCTTGGGACGGCACAGAGGGACGCCCTGCGCGAC